>ENA-OQAZ01000171-OQAZ01000171.1-human-gut-metagenome-genome-assembly--contig:-NODE-171-length-35675-cov-3.741504_pt1 | contig 35675 bp, 39 predicted proteins | sample MGYA00242737_ERZ504531 | MGnify/ENA primary metagenome ERZ504531 (study PRJEB26092, sample SAMD00036244) | human gut metagenome | host: Homo sapiens | study: EMG produced TPA metagenomics assembly of... | reverse complement strand
AACTTTCCAAAGATAACAAAAAGTTTTCTGAAAATCCTATGAAAAGTTCATAGATATTTTCTTTCATACTGAGTGATATTCTCTTTATCTTTTTCTGTTTGGGAGAACATTGTTTTATAATTTGTCCTACCTTTGCACCGCTGTTTTAAAATATAAATAAGAGAATCATTATGGAACCGATGCATAAAATTAATAAAGTAGAGGTCCGGAATTTACAGATCGAAGATTACATCCAATTATCACAATCATTCAAGCGGGTGTATGCGGATAAGGATGTGTTTTGGACACACGAGCAAATAGAAACGCTTATCCGGATTTTTCCGGAAGGGCAAGTAGTAACGGTGGTAGACGATAAGATAGTGGGATGTGCTCTTTCTATTATTGTAGACTATGATATGGTAAAGGGAGATCATACCTATGCCAAAGTAACTGGTAATGAAACTTTCTGTACGCATAATCCGGAAGGGAATATTTTGTATGGTATCGAGGTGTTTATCCATCCGGATTATCGCGGTTTGCGTCTGGCACGCCGTATGTATGAGTACCGGAAAGAATTATGCGAGAAACTGAATCTGAAAGCGATCATGTTCGGTGGTCGTATTCCTAATTATTATAAGTATGCGGATACGATGCGTCCTAAGGAATATTTGGATAAGGTGCGTTCCCGTGAGATTTATGATCCGGTATTGACATTTCAGCTTTCCAATGATTTTCATGTGCGTCGTGTCATGAAGAATTATCTTCCCAATGACGAAGAATCCAAGCATTGTGCCACTTTGTTGCAATGGGATAATATTTATTATCAGGAGCCTACGCAGGATTATGTGGATAAGAAAACCACTGTACGTGTAGGGTTAGTGCAATGGCAGATGCGCCCTTATAAAACATTGGATGATGTATTTGAGCAGGTTGAGTTTTTCGTAGATGCCGTTTCCGATTATAAGAGTGATTTTGTTCTTTTTCCAGAATATTTCAATGCGCCGTTGATGGCCAAGTTCAATCATTTGGGAGAAGCCAGAGCATTCGTGGTTTGGCACAATATACCGAAGAGGTTCGCGACCGTTTTATCAATTTGGCTATCAGTTATAATATTAATATCATTACGGGTAGTATGCCATACGTAAAAGAGGACGGAGGGCTTTATAATGTTGGTTTTTTAGTACGGCGTGACGGCTCATACGAAATGTATGAAAAGGTACATGTCACTCCCGATGAGATAAAGAGTTGGGGCCTCTCGGGCGGTAAGATGGTGCAGACTTTTGATACGGATTGTGCTAAAATTGGTATCTTGATTTGTTATGATGTGGAATTTCCCGAGCTTTCTCGTATCATGGCCGATCAGGGAATGCAGATTCTGTTTGTTCCATTCCTCACCGATACTCAGAACGGCTATTCCCGTGTACGTGTTTGTGCTCAGGCACGGGCAATCGAGAATGAATGTTTTGTCGTTATAGCCGGTAGTGTGGGAAATTTGCCGCGTGTGCACAATATGGATATTCAGTATGCACAGTCTGGAGTGTTTACTCCGTGTGATTTCGCTTTCCCAACTGATGGCAAACGGGCCGAGGCGACTCCGAATACCGAAATGATTTTAGTTTCGGATGTTGATCTGAATCTGTTGAATGAATTGCATACGTATGGCAGTGTGCGCAATTTGCGTGACCGCAGGCATGACCTTTATGAACTGAAGATAAAGAAATAAAAAAATGTTTCATTACGGATTACTCAGGTTAACGCTGGTTTATAGATAAGTGGTTATTATTTTATATTTCCGCCTTACTTTTAAGAATAACCTGTGTTAATCAGAGTGATCCTGTAATGAACTTTGTTATTTCAAAATAAAAGAAGCTACGGGCCATTCTATAACAAACATAGTTTTTCCTTGTCTGCTTTCCTGTAAATAGAAATTGCCCCCATGTTTTTTTATAATCTGCCGGCACAGACTAAGCCCGATACCAGTTCCTTCTGTTTTTGTGGTAAAGAAAGGAACGAATATTTTTTCTTGCAATTCCATAGGGATTCCCCGTCCATTGTCAAGTAGTCTTATATAAAGTTTGTTTGTTACTTCCAGTGTTACTTCTATTTGTCCGTCTGTTTTTCCTTCCAATGATTGCATACTGTTTTTCAGCAGATTTAAAAAAACTTGAGAGAGTTGCTTCTCATCGCCCTCAATATATATATCAGAGGGGGTGCTACGCAGAATGAAATGGATATGAGCATTTTCAAAATCAGATTGTAGTAACAGACCTAGATTGTGCAATGAATTGGTCAGTGAGAATCGCTTCTTTTTCGGTTCCGGCATATACGATAAGCGTCGATATGATTCTGTGAATTCCATCAGTCTTTCGCTTTGTTCACGAATCACTCCAAGTCCTCGTATTACTTTCTCGTCCGTACCGGGGCGCAATGAAAGTGTTTGAGACAGAGAAACAATAGGAGCAATGGTATTCATAATTTCATGAGTAAGCACCCGGGTAAGTTTGTTCCATGACTCACTTTCTTTCTCGTTCAGTTCATTACTGATATCTTTGATAGCCAACAGGGTAATCGTTTCTGAATTTAGTTTCATCCGGTTCATGGATAGTGACAGTTGTTTTTTTGAGTTAGATTGTAAAAGAAAGGAATTTTCCACATTTCCATGGGTTATGAAATCTTTCAAGATCGGATATTGCTCTTCCAATTGGCGGAGGAATATGATTGACTCAACTCCCAGCAAACGTAAGGCTGCACCATTTACAAACAGAACTCTTTTTTCGGAGTTCCACGCTAGCACTCCATTTGGTACTTCTTCCAGTAAAGAGTGATAAAAGTTCTCTTGTACCCGGCTTTGCGATTTCGTTGTGGCAAGCAATTCATTGATTCGGTTTAGTGAATGGCTAAGTGCATTCATTTCTTTATCTGCCGATTGCTCGTTGAACAGTATCATGCTCTCTTTATCTTCCATCGCATCCAAGAATATTCTTATTTTGGCATTGAATTTATTCAATTGTTTTACCAAAGCTCTGATAAAAAAAAGTGAAATAATCAAGAAAAGACAGCCTAGAATAAGGGCGGTATGTGTAATAATAAGTGCGATACCAGCTCCGGCTACAGCAATTATTAATAAGATGTAGCTTAGGATAACCATATATAGATGTTTGCTGAATACCATGATCATCAGAGCTTAAAGCGTTTTATTTTATTGTAAAGTGTCTGGCGGCTGATGCCTAACTGTTCGGCTGTTGCTGTCAGATTTCCATCGTTTTGACGGATGGCTGTTTCTATGGCCTGGCGTTCTACTTCTTCCAGATTAGGAACGGTAGTGGAGAATTGTGGACTCCAGGTTTGTTTTACGAAAATGTCTTTGGAACGGATTACATCTCCTTCACATAAAATAACTGCTTTCTCGATGGTATGTTGCAATTCCCGGATATTTCCCGGCCAATGATAAGAACATAATTTCTCTAAAGCATGTTCATGCAGGAAGATTTCTTTTTTTTCGTATTTAGCAGCATAGCGCTGCATAAAATAATCAATGAACAAATGTATATCTTCCCTCCGTTCGCGTAAAGGCGGGATTTCCAGATGAATAGTATTCAGTCTGTACAATAAATCCTCACGGAAAGTCCCGGAATCCACCATATCCTGAATATTCTTGTTGGTAGCTGAAAGCAGCCGGATATCCACTGGGATTACTTTATTACTGCCGATGCGTGTAATTTTTCGGTTTTGTAATACGGTGAGCAACTTTGCCTGCATGGCTAAAGGGAGATTTCCTATTTCATCCATAAACAGGGAACTGCCGGATGCCGCTTCAAACTTTCCCGGCCGGCTCTCGTAGGCATCGGTAAAAGAACCGCGCTCATGCCCGAACAGTTCACTTTCGAATAAAGATTCACTGATTGCTCCCATATCTACCGTTACCATAGAATGTTCCTTTCGTGTGGAAAGCCGGTGTATTTCCTGTGCCAGCATTTCTTTTCCTGTTCCGTTTTCTCCGGTAATCAATATATTGGCATCTGTGCGTGCCACTTTCACCACCATCTTCATTAACTGCTGCATGGCAGGGGATGTTCCCACAATCATCGGTGATTTGTTTCTATCGGGGATTCTGTTTTTCCTTTTCTTACCGCTTCCAAAAGCATCTTTTATTTTGCGCACTAAGGTCCGGTTATCCCAAGGTTTCAACAAAAAATCAGTTGCATCATTCTTTAAAGCCTTTACTGCCAGTTCTACATCCCCGTATGCTGTAAGCATGACTACGGGTAGTGCAGGAGCTATTTCACGGATTCGTTTCAGCCAATATAACCCTTCGTTGCCGTTATTGATTCCTGCCGAGAAATTCATATCAAGAATAATCACATCTATCGGAGAGGTATTTATGATAGATATGATTTGATTCGGATGATGGGCTGTCTTTATTTCGCTGAACTCCGTTTCCAGTAATAATTCCAGTGAGGCCAATACTCCTTTATTATCATCTACTATTAAAATCGTTCCTTTTTCCATCTCATTTTTGCTTTCAGAGGCTAAAGGTATCTGCTTTTGATTGTTTCTGCAAATGAGGCGTCCAATTATTGGACGTTTTTTATTATTTTCTGTAATGCTTTTATTTATCATAACGGTGACTTGACATTGGAATGTGTCTTCAGTCCGTGTTGTCAGCGTTCCAATATCTTCCTTGGTTCATTCTGGTTTTATAGTGTTTATAATTTGGACGTTATACCGTCTAAAATTTGGACAGCTAATTTATATTTTATTTTGTAACTGGTTGATTATTAATATTCTGTTCTTCTTGGCATATCGTTTGCTTCCTATTCTGTGTTTAAATTAAAATGCAATGAGAAATAACTTGATAATTGTGTGTTTGTTGTCCGGTCTGTCTTTGTCTGTATGTGGGCAAAGTACACTGGACGATTGCATACGTTATGCTTGGAAACATAATCCTGGTTTCAAGAATGTCCAAATAGACGTAAAGGAAGCACGAACAGACTATGTGGCTGCTATGGGTAAATTTCTTCCTTATGTTTCAGTACAGGCGGAAGTGGGCAGGCATATCGGACGTTCTGTCGATCCGGATACTAATGGATATACAGCCGATTCATATAATCAAGGAACTATAGGAATGGATATAACTCTTTCTTTATTCGAAGGATTTGCCCGGATCAATCGTTTGCGATATACGCATTGGACTAAAAAAGAGAAGGAGTGGGATCATCTGGCAAAGAAAAATGATTTGGCTTATCGGGTAGCTGAGGCTTATTATAAAGCGGTATTGGATAAAAAGCTTTCAGAATTGGCAGCTGAACAGCTTCGTTTGGGAGAACGTTATCTGAAACAGACGGAAGCTTTTGTAGAACTGGGGTTGAAATCGCTTTCGGACTTGCAGGAAGTAAAAGCGCGTCATCAAGGAGATGTGTTCAGAGAGCGTATGTATGAAAAAAATCGTCAGATGTCCTTTCTTTATTTAAAGGAAATACTGGGTATGAAAGAGGGCGATGTTTTGTCTGTTTCTTTATCAGTCAGTGAGGATACGCTCTTGTTAATGCCTCAAGTAGAGGTAGAAGAAGTCTATTTACGGTCCGTACACGTACTGCCGGATTATAAACGGATGGAAATGTGGGAACGCGCTGCCCGTAAGGAGTATGCTGTGACCCTTGGACAGTTCAGCCCGACTATCTTCGCCCGTTTCTCATGGGGATCTGATTTTTATAATTCCTTGTTCTCGTTACATCAATTGCGTGACCATTGGAATAAATATATAGGAGTAGGTATTTCATTCCCTATTCTTAGCGGATTAGATCGGAATGCCGGAATAAGGAAGAAGAAATTGAACTTGCAACGGGTGCGGAACAGCATACAGGAAGAGAAATTACATTTACGTAATGAAACGGAACGAATTGTACTTTCATTACATTCGGGATGGGAAGAGCATCGACAGGCTGTCCTACAGGTAAAAGCCGAAACACAAGTGCTGAAAGAAACAGAAAGGAAGTGGGAGGAAGGGCTTGTTTCCGTATTCCAACTGATGGAGCGCGAAATCGCCTGCTTGCCGCTAAAGCGGAAAAAATAAGAGTACGTTTGCAGTACGAACTGACATCACGACTGGCTATGTATTATCAAACAGGAAGTTTTATTAACCACTAAAAATATGGACACACTAATTGAACGTAAAAGCGTTTCACTCCCAAGCAGATTTATGGAGGTACGGGAGTATTATTCATACTGGTACTCATTCTCTATTTTATTTTTCGTGATACCGGTTCTTCCATGACCATTGACAAAAGCCGTATCACTATCGCTACAGTTACAGAAAATGAGTTTAATGATTATGTCCGTGTGATTGGACAAGTACTTCCCAGCCGCATGATTTACCTCGATGCTATAGAAGGCGGAAGAGTGGAGGAACGCCTTCATGAAGAGGGAGCGATGGTAAAGAAAGGGGATGTGATTCTGCGCCTGAGTAATCCTCTGCTGAATATCGGTATCATGCAAAGTGAAGCAGATCTGGCTTATCAGGAAAACGAGTTGCGTAATACTCGTATAAGTATGGAGCAGGAACGGTTGAGTCTGAAGCAGGATCGTATCGGTATTCAGAAAGAATTCATTATAAAGAAACGTCGTTACGGACAATACAAGCGGCTGATGGAGGGGCAATTGATAGCGAGGGAGGACTATCTCCAAGCTACGGAGGAATATGAAGCGGTAAAAGAACAATTGTCGGTATTGGATGAGCGGATCCGTCAAGATAGTTTGTTTCGTTTGACTCAGATAAGCAGTTTGGACGAGAATATAATGAATATGAAACGAAGTTTGGCATTGGTACGAGAACGTCTTGAAAACCTGAAAGTGAAAGCTCCTATAGACGGGCAAGTGGGTAATCTTGAAGCACAAATCGGGCAATCCATTTCTGCCGGGGAACATATCGGTCAGATTATTACTGCTGATCTGAAGGTACAGGCATTAATTGATGAGCATTATGTGGAGCGTGTCGTCCAAGAGCTTCCCGCTGACTTTACCCGTGATGGAGAAAATTATAAGTTGGAAGTAACCAAAGTGTATCCTGAAGTGAAAGACGGACAGTTTCGTACGGATTTCCGTTTCACGACAGGGCGTCCCGAAAACATTCGGGCGGGACAAACTTATCATATCAATCTTCAGTTGGGGGATCCTGTCAAAGCTGTTCTGATTCCTCGGGGAGGTTTTTTTCAAATTACCGGAGGACGATGGATATATGTTGTGGATGAAAGTGGTAAATTTGCCGTCAGACGTCCTATCAAGATTGGCAGGCAGAATCCTCAGTTTTATGAAGTGACTGACGGGCTGGCTTCCGGTGAGAAAGTTATTATTTCCGGTTACGAGCTGTTTGGAGATAATGAGAAACTGATTTTAAACGAATAAAAAACACGTAAGAATGATTAAAGTAGAAAACCTCTCTATGTTGTTCAGCACCGAGGAAGTGCAGACCAAAGCATTGAATGAAGTAACTTTCGAAATTGAAAAGGGAGAATTTGTCGCTATCATGGGGCCGTCCGGTTGTGGAAAATCTACCTTGTTGAATATACTTGGAACATTAGATACCCCTACTTCGGCTCCTATCTCTTTGAAGGAAAGCGAGTGGATAAAATGAATGAAAACCAACTGACCGCTCTCCGAAAAGGAAATATCGGTTTCATCTTCCAAAGCTTTAATTTGATTGATGAACTGACTGTATATGAGAATGTTGAACTCCCATTGGTGTATCTTAATATAAAGCCGACAGAACGTAACAGGCGGGTAAAAGAAGTGCTTGAAAAAGTGAATATGCTGCATCGCGCCAATCATCTGCCACAACAGTTATCAGGTGGACAGCAGCAACGTGTGGCCATAGCCCGTGCCGTAGTTACCAATGCCAGGCTTTTGCTGGCGGATGAGCCGACAGGTAATTTGGACTCTACCAATGGGGTGGAGGTTATGGAACTGCTTAGTACACTGAACAAACAGGGGACCACCATCATCATTGTTACCCATTCACAGCGTGATGCTGCTTATGCACATCGTATAATCCGTTTGCTGGATGGTAAAATTATTGCCGAGAATCGTAACCGCCCTATGGAATCTGACAGCAAAATTGAAATTTTATGATTATACAAAATTATTGGAATAGCGTTTGGCGTAATCTGATGAAGAGGAAAGGTTTCAGCTTCATCAATATCTTTGGCTTGGCTGTAGGCATGGCATCAGCTTTATTGATATTTACTTACGTTGCTTTTGAATTTAGTTTTGACAAAATGCATAGTAAGAGTGAACGGATTTATCGTGTGCAAAGTACTTTTCATGAGGGGGAAGTTCTGACGGATGATTGGGCGACCAGTTCATTCGGATATGGTTCGGCCATGCAGGAAAATCTGGCGGGAATTGAGGATTATACTCGTGTAGGATGTATTATCCAACCGGAGCAATTGGTAAAATATGGCGAATTATGTCTGCGCGAGAATGGGATAGCATACGCTGATCCTGGCTTTTTCCGTTTGTTTGATTTTGAATTGTTGAAAGGTGACCGCGCTTCTTGTCTTTCCATGCCATGTCAGGTAGTGATTACGGAACGGATTGCCCGCAAATATTTCAGAGATGAAGACCCTGTCGGAAGATACTTATTTTTAACAGCAATATGGGGAAGGTGTCTTGTGAGGTAACTGGAGTCATGAAAGAAATGCCTTCTAATTCGCATATACATTATAATTTTCTTTTATCATATGCCACCTTACCTAAATGGGTACAGGAATATTGGTACAAACATGAAGCCTATACATATGTATTGCTGGATTCGCCCGAGCGCAAAGAAGAGATAGAACGTGCTTTTCCTCAATTGGCCGAGAAGTATAAAACTGAAGAGGCATTGAAAAACAAGACTTGGGGGGTGCGGTTGGAGCCATTGGAGAAGATTCATCTCAATCCTCAATTAGGTTATGAGGCCGAGTTGAAAGGGAACCATTCGGCCATCATCGCGTTGATTTTCGGAGCTATTGCTATTTTGATTATTGCTTGGATCAATTATATAAATCTGACAGTTGCCCGTTCTATGGAGCGTGCCAAAGAGGTAGGAGTGCGCAGGGTAGTGGGAGCTTTCCCGAAACAGCTTGTTGGTCAGTTTCTATTTGAAGCATTTGTAATGAATTTGATCGCTTTTATCATTGCGTTAGGATTGATCGAACTATTACTTCCTTCCTTCAATCAGTTGGTAGGACGTACTATTACTTTCTCTGTATGGTTTACGGAATATTGGGGGGGCGGGGTTCTATTGCTTTTTATAGTCGGTATTTATATTTCCGGTTACTATCCTGCCCGCGCATTGTTGCGTAAGAAGCCGATTGTTTTACTGAAAGGTAAATTCCAAAATAGCCGTTCCGGAGAAAATACACGTAAAATATTGGTCATAGTGCAATATACGGCATCCATGATATTGCTTTGTAGTACATTAATTGTGTTTGCACAACTCAGCTATATGCGTCGGCAGTCTTTGGGAGTAAAGACTGACCAGATTTTGGTAATCAAGTTTCCCGGGCCTACTGAGGGTATGAAAACAAAGATGGAGTCTATGCGGAGAGCTATCAAGAAATTGCCATTGGCGTCGAAAGTAACTTGTTCCGGGGCGGTACCGGGTGAAGAGGTGGCCATGTTCCTGTCCAATCATCGGGCACATGATGCGTTGAAGCAAAACCGGTTGTACGAGATGCTGAGTTGTGACCCTGATTATATAGATGCATACGGACTGGAAGTGGTAGCCGGACGGGGTTTTTCCGAGGAATATGGGGACGATGTGAATAAATTGGTTATCAACGAAACGGCTGCCCGTATGTTAGGATATGTGGATAATGATGATGCCATTGGTGAGGAAATAGCTGTTGAAACGCTAGGAGAGCCCATGCAGGTAATCGGGGTAGTGAAGGATTATCATCAGCAAGCGTTGAATAAAGGTTATACAGGGGTAATGCTTTTCCATAAAGATAAGATTGAATGGATTCCTCAGCGTTATATTTCGGTTGTGATGAAACCGGGTGATCCTTCGGAATTAGTATCACAGATAGGAGAAATATGGAATAATTACTTTGCGGATTCCAGTTTTGATTATTTCTTCCTCGACCAGTTCTATGACCGGCAGTACCGTCAGGATGAGGCTTTCGGCGTATTGATGGGAGGTTTTACCGGATTGGCTATTTTTATCTCCTGCTTAGGTTTATGGGTGTTGGTTATGTTCTCTTGTGCCGTCCGTACCAAGGAGATGGGTATCCGGAAAGTATTGGGGGCATCTCGTTGGAATCTGTTTTATCAGTTGGGTAAAGGTTTCTTTATTCCTATTATTATTGCGGTTGTGATTGCTTTGCCGGTAGCTTGGTTCAGCATGAATGCATGGTTGAGTCATTATCCGTTCCGGACGGAACTGGAGGTGTGGTTCTTCTTGTTGCCTATCGTATTGATGCTGCTTATTTCCTTCTTAACTGTAGCAGGACAGACCATGAAGGTTATTTATAGTAAACCGGCTCGTTCGTTAAAATACGAATGATAAGACATAAGATGCCATAGTTCAGTAATTAAGGTTGTAATTCCTGTAATTCATTTACAAAGAATGTCATTCCCTTATTGTAAAATTTGCAAACGAAGACAATAAGTATGATAAAACTTTGAAGATGAAAAACAATACAATGATTATTGCATGTTTGTGTGCTGTCGGTATAATGAATGTTAGCATGCTCCATGTTCATGAAAATATGCAGGGTACTACTCGTACGAGAAGTTATAAGGTAGAAGAAGTGGTGGTTACGGGAACACGGAATGAAACGGACATACGGCATTTGCCGATGACTATTTCGGTGGTAGGGAGGCAAAATTTGGAACATACTTATCAACCTTCCGTGCTTCCTGCTTTGACCGAACAGGTTCCCGGGCTATTCACTACGGGCAGGGGAATCATGGAATCGGATTGTAGCGACAGGAACAAGATGAATTTGCCGGCTATATTGATGTTCGGTAGGATATACAAGGTTGGTTGTCTTTAAATGTGGGTATGCGGATTGACTATCATTCACATGTGGGCACTGAGTGGGTTCTCCAAGGTGGGCTGGCTTTTCATCTTCCCGGAAATGCTGAAATGAAAATGATGGTAAGTAAGGGATTCCGTAACCCCACTATATGCGAAATGTATATGTTTTGCCAGCCAATCCGGAATTGTTTGTCCGGGGGGAAACTTGTTGGCACAACACTATGAAATCAACGAGGGTTTTCCTATACCTAAGACGACATTGATGAGTGGAGTGAATTTATTTTTAGATTATCTTGGTATTGCTCGTGATGGATGTTTTTCAGTTCTAGCCAATAAATAATTGTTTTTTTCATCTAAACTTTGAATACCTTTTGAATTTTTCTATAAAACTAATTTTGCATCTAAAATTATTTTTATTAATTTTACAGCGTTTTTAAGGAGAGTCTAACTCTCTATAGTTACAAATGAGCGATGAGAAAGGGTGCCCTGATGGCATCCTTTCTCTTTTGTAGTGTGTTTTTGTATAATTTATATTGTATTTTACTTATGTCACGATTATGTGAAATCACGATACATCTTTTGTATTTCCGTTTCTTTTACTTTTATCAGACTTAATCGTTTTTCTTGCATTAAAAAACAATTGGACCTCCCTTTGCTATATATTTAACACTCTTTTAATCTCATTTTGTTGAACAATCTACGCGATTCAAATGTTAATATAATGTGTTTTTCATAGTAATAGATTTAAGATTAATAGTTAGTATTTGCTTGTGAAAGTCAGTACACTTACGGATAAAAGCGTTTATCCGAAAAGAAAAGAGAGGCGACCGGAAACGGAAGCCTCTTTCTTTTTGAGCATTTTTAGTTCACCATAATTATTGTGAGAGGAAAATTGATTCTGATTGTATAAATAATATAATGTGTTGAAAATAAGATTTTTCCCTTTTTAAGCCTTTAATAAAAAATGGAGTTCTCTTAGTAAGAGAACCCCATTTTGCTGCAAAGATAGCTATAATTCCTTAATACAGAAAATTCCGCATTAAAAAAGTATTCCAAAGTATGCTTATAAATGACAATTGTTTGCAAAAATAATATGAAAGGTTATAACTATAGGACACTCTATCAAGCATTTAAGTAAACTTGGGGTTCTCTTACTAAGAGAACCCCAACAAAAAAACGAAAATTGATGGCTTATTTGAGCCTCATTTTTTAGAAGAATAATTTAATTATGATGTTTTGATGGAAATAAAAAGTCCTATGGAGCTTGCAACCGAAGCACTCTCTTATAATAATCAAAACATAGCGAGCGAAGCGCCTAAGTTACTGCTCTGCAGTTCAATCGCTTCCGTCTCAGACCAGGGGTCAAATAAGGGAGTCACGCCATTGGCGGGAATAGGGAAGGAACATCCTGAACTCAATTGGTATTATCTGTATCTGCCTAACAAAGAATTGAAGCGCTATATCGGCGTTTTTAGTGGCAGGAAGTCCGTAAAACTTCGTAAGCCATCAGGTGAAGCAGAAGAAAGATACTTTTGTTTCAAGGTATTTTCCTATACTTCGACGGACCACAGGAAACGCTTCGAGCAATGCGCCTATACTAAGGAGGAATATACTGCCCGTCGTGATTCCGCCCGGGTAGTGAAAGAAGCCTTTGCCACCGGTTCCACCCGGAAATTGAATGCTTTGACGGACGAGAAAGAAATCGAAGGCAACGGCTGGCTGTTTGTCTGCGCTCCTTTGGATCAGTTGGAACTTATTTTGTCTGCTATGTTTCCTCGCCAGTATTTGGTGACGGACTATAACACGCACCGTGCGGCGGTCATCCCTCAACGTCAGATGGAGGAATTTATCTATTTGTACGAATCCATGCCTTATAATATCGAGTTGATGAACCGTCCTTTGGAGGATTATCTTCAGAAGAAACAACGAATTCGCATTACCGGTGGTGTTTTCCGAGGGAAGGAGGGGTGCATTATGCGTTTGCACCGCAATACTCGGCTGGTATTTGCTTTTGGGAATATGACGGTGGCTGTGAGTTATCTTCACGCTTTTCCGTTTGAGAAGGTTGAGTGAAGATAGTTTCTGTTCTTGTGCTCATCTTTTATTGAAATAAGCATTATTGAGCAAAATAATATTTGAATTTGCTTGGATATATGATGAAAAATCATGTTCCTTGCAAAATTAACTCATACTTATGGCAAAACAGATAACTCCTACTCCTCCCTTGAAAGAGCAGGCTGCAATTGATTTCATTACGGAAATCAGCAAAAAAAGAAGGTCACCCAGCAGAAAAAGCTAAGGTGAAAGAGGGGGGGGCTATGCGCATAAAGGCGTTGCTGACCTTTAATTTCTAGCACTCGTATGGATAAAGATATTCGGGTAATTTGCATGTCAGAAAATTATGAATTTAAACCATTTGACTGTGGAAATGATGATCTGAATGGTTTCTTGTTACAAGATTATTGGATGATGAGGAACAGCCGATAGATAACCTAGGGGAGTGAGCCATTCGAAAATTTACTACTCAACGAAACAATTCACTTTATTACGGTAGTGATGCCGGTGCTGAAATGGCTGCCACATATCATGGTGTGATTGGAACGGTGAAGCTTTTGGGTAGCTCTATCTGGAATTTCATCGGAATTTTTTTTCAAAAATATCTTTAACGGATGCAGGGAGTATGTTAATATGGTTCCTGACAAAATCACTTTGGCTACAAGCTAATGTTAAATTCAAAGCTGATTAATTAACAAAACTCAGTTTAGGGCACAGGTATGTGCCCTTTTAAAGGGGATGCTCTAAATTGAGTGCTTAGAGATGGTAAGAGTCTCTGTTGAATATCATCATCTCAACTTGCAAAATGTATTTGTACTAAGAAACTAAAATATATTTAGCATTACTTTCCTTTAATAACAGTCGTATGACTAAAGTTCGTTGCATATTAAACGATGATATCTACATACATGATGCTGGATATGTAAAAATGTAAATTCAAATTCAATCAATTATATGGAAAATAGTAAGAAAGTTTATGTGGGGATGAGTGCGGATATGATACATCCTGGTCATCTTAATATAATCCGCGAAGCGGCAAAACTTGGGTGTGTAACAGTTGGCGTGCTGACAGATGCTGCTATAGCAAGTTACAAGCGTTTACCTTATCTTGACTATAATCAACGATCAGAAATAGTTCGTTCCTTGAAAGGAGTGGATAATGTTGTCCCCCAAGAAACATTGGATTATGTTCCTAATCTTGAGCGGTTGAAGCCTGATTTTGTTGTTCATGGAGATGACTGGATGCAGGGAGTCCAGTCCAATGTTCGTAATCGGGTTATAGAATGTCTGAAACAATGGGGAGGAAAAGTTGTCGATATAGCTTATACCAAAGGCTTTTCTTCCTCCGCAGAAAATGAACGTCTGAAAGAGATAGGAACTACTCCTGAAATCCGTCAGAAACGTCTTCGTCGTTTAATTAATGCCAAGAAGATAGTTCGCATATTGGAATCCCATAATGGCTTGACTGGTTTGATAGCAGAAAATGTATCTGTAATCGTTAATGGCGTTAAGCATGAATTTGACGGTATGTGGTCAAGTTCATTGACAGACTCTACTAGTAAAGGGAAGCCTGACATTGAAGCTGTAGATTTGACCACACGTTTGCATGACTTGAACGACACGTTGGAATGTACAACGAAACCTGTCATATTCGATGGAGATACGGGCGGTAAAATTGAACATTTTGTATTCACAGTTCGTACCTTGGAGCGCTTAGGAATTTCTGCTGTCATCATAGAAGATAAGGTAGGTTTAAAGCAGAATTCTTTGTTCGGTACAGATGCGGTTCAGATCCAAGATACTATTGAAGGATTTTGTAATAAGATCCGTACAGGAAAAAATGCACAAGTGTCGGACGATTTTATGATAATAGCCCGTATTGAAAGCCTGATTGCCGGAAAAAGTATAGACGATGCACTGGCGCGTGCGGCGGCGTATGTGGAAGCAGGTGCAGATGGCATTATGATTCATAGCAAGAATAAAAGTGGGGACGATATTAAGGAATTTTGTCAAAGATTCCGGGTTGCTAACGTATCTACTCCCATTGTTGTAGTACCTACTACTTACAGTCACATAACAGAAACCGAATTGGCTTCATGGGGTGTGAACGTAGTAATTTATGCAAATCACATGTTGCGAAGTGCATACCCTCTATGGTTAACTGCGCCAAATCAATCCTTATGCACGAACGCTCACAGGAAGCTGTTAATGATTACTGTATGCCTATCAAGGAGATTTTGGAACTTATACCTGGAACAAAAAAAACACTAAAATGATTTCACCTGATTTTTTTATTAATAGCCTTTCCCAGAGAGGCATTGATTTCTTTGCCGGAGTTCCCGATTCATTGCTGAAGAATATCTGTGCCTATATTGCAGATCACAAAGACGGACATCATAATATCATTGCAGCTAATGAGGGTGCAGCTGTAGGTTTGGCTGCCGGACATTATTTAGCTACCGGTCATATACCTGTTGTCTATATGCAGAATTCCGGTGAAGGAAATATCATCAATCCACTGGCGTCGCTTACGGATAAAGATGTTTATAGCATTCCACTCTTGCTGCTTATCGGATGGCGAGGAATGCCAGGTGTGCATGATGAGCCACAGCATGTCAAACAGGGGAAAGTGACTATCCCGTTACTTGATGCAATGGGCATTAAGCACGTTGTGATGAGCAAAGATGAAAAAGAATTGTTAAAACAAATAGAAGATGCCCTCTTTTTTATGGAAACAAAAAATGAAGCTTTTGCTTTTGTGATAGAAAAAGATACATTCGATTCATATGAATTGCAATCAGGCAGTCCTTCAACATTGTCAATGAGTCGTGAGGAAACCATTCAGGCAATTGCTTCATCTATCGGTCAAGAAGACTGCATTGTGTCTACTACTGGTATGATTTCTCGTGAGTTGTTTGAGCATCGTACCCAAATGAAACAAGGTCACGAGAAAGATTTTCTCACTGTAGGTTCCATGGGGCATGCTTCTCAAATAGCTCTAGGTATAGCATTGGAAAAGACAGACCGTAGGATCTGGTGCTTTGATGGCGACGGAGCTGTAATTATGCACATGGGTTCTATGGCCATTATAGGGAGCAAACAGCCGAAAAATTATATTCATGTAGTCTTTAACAATGGTGCTCATGATTCCGTAGGTGGCAACCTACGGTGGGCTTGGATATTGATTTGCCGGGGATAGCCCGTTCCGTAAGATACAATGCGGTTCATACGGTTTCTGATATGAACGGTTTGAAAAAAGCTCTGTCGGATATTCGGTTGGAAGATGGTCCTGTTTTGCTGGAAGTGAAAGTAAGGAAAGGCAATCGTAAGGATTTGGGCCGTCCTACTACCACGCCTATACAAAATAAAGAAGCTTTTATGGGGTTCTTGCAAGATAAAGAGTTGAATTAATTATGCAAGAATATTATATCGGACCAGACTTGAACACTCAATTGGCTGCTCTTCTGCAGAAACTAAATGTAACAAAGGTGTTCTTGGTAAGAGGCAAGAAGTCCTATACATCCTGCGGTGCATCGGATGTGATGGATGCCGTATTAAACGGAAGGGGTATAAAAACTGTCTGTTTTTTTGACTTCTTGACAAACCCTAGAGTTGAAGATGTCAGGAAAGGGGTTCTTCTATGCAAGTCACAATGTCCCAATATCATATTGGCGGTAGGCGGTGGCAGTGCACTTGATATGGCTAAACTGATTCGTTACCATATATATAAAGAAACAGATAGCTATATTCCGCTAGTGGTTATCCCTACAACAGCTGGAACAGGTGCGGAAACAACCCATTTTAGCGTGTGTTATATAAATGGAGAGAAGCAGTCGATAGCTGATTCTGCAATGCTTCCCGATTATGCTTTTGTCTGTTCGGAGTTGACTAGCCATAATGATGCTTATCTGACAGCTTGTACAGGATTTGATGCTGTTGCGCAAGCTATAGAATCCTATTGGAGTGTGAATTCAACGGATGAAAGCCGTAGTTATTCGTTGAAAGCATTAGGTCTGTTGTGGAAGCAATTGCCTTTGCTGATAAAAAACTTGGATAATAAGGAGCTAAGAAGTGAAGTCGCAGAAGGGGCGTACTATGCAGGTCGTGCTATTGATATAACGACTACTACTGCGCCTCATGCTTTTTCTTACAAATTCACAAGTCTGTATGGAATACCGCACGGTCATGCGGTGGCACTAACTTTTCCATACTTTTTTGCATTGAATCTTTATGGTGAAAGATTACAATCTACATTGGATAGTTATGAATATGGACAAAGAATGAAGTTGTTGGTACAATTTCTGGATGCTGATAGAAGTGACTTCTTGTCTTGTCAGCTGCACATGAGTACTTATATTTCTTCATTGGGTTTGTCTGCGAAAGCATTAACATTCGATGAATTAGCTTCTGCTGTTAGCTCTTTTAATGAACAAAGGGGGCGGAATAATCCTGTTGTCATTGATGAGGAGGTAAAAAGCGGATTACAGAATTATTTTATGGAATTAAAAGAGTCGGACAAAGAATAGGTTGATCCTAACCATTCCCAATTTAAATTATTAATTATGCGTATTCAAAATTTGTATTATAAGCTAGGGGGGGAAAAAGGAGGTTTCCTTCAAACCAAGTGGAGTGGATATATACAAAAAAAAACGGTTAAGAGAAATAGAAAGCTATTGCAGGATAAAGGAATATGTGCTCTTGATGCTATGTCGGCAGCCTGTAAAGAAGCTGGTGTCAGCTTTGGAATGGAATTTGGAACCCTGCTTGGAGCCTATCGTAATCAAGGTTTATTCCTTATGATGATGATATGGACCTTACCATGTGGGCAGAAGACTGTTCTAGGGATTTTGAAAATGTACTACTTAAATATGGTTTCTATAAAAAAAGAGCTTTCTATCTTGTAACCGTAGATTCTAATGGAAAGAGAACAAGGAAGCTGACGGAAATAGCATTGGATTACGATGGATTACAAGTTGACATATTCTTCAGTTTCAGAAAAACGGAAATAACACGCTCGATTTTTGTTTATTGCCCTCCTGTTGTAAATGAAAAAATGACGGCTCGTGAATTTGTACTGCCTATAGGGCTTTCTCCTCGATTAGTGACTGTAAGGAATAAGCAATATCCGGCTTTTGCAGACCCTCACAAGACTCTTTCTTTAATTTATGGAGAGGATTTTATGATTCCACGTAAGAATGCCAGTGCGACAAAAAGTATTCAATCAAATGTAATAATTCATGATATGTTTGTTGCTTATGGAGAAGGTTTTATGTTAGAGTAGTGTGGTTGTAGACTTTTATTTCTTTCCATGAAGAGAACATCGGGTTTTGTTGCTGTTATTTGGAGTTTGATTGAACGGTTGTCAAGTCAGGTAATAAGTTTCCTTTTGGGTATTGTATTAGCGAGATTGTTGTCCCCTAGCGATTATGGTATCGTTGGAATGACAATGATTTTTATATTATTGTCAAATGTGTTTATTGAAGCAGGCTTTGCCAATGCATTAATACGTAAAACCAATCGAACTGAGCAGGATTTGTCAACAGCATTCTATTTTAATGTGTTGATTGGCATATTGGCATATTGTATATTATGGATTGGTTCACCGTTTATAGCTGATTGGTTCAAAGAACCTCTTTTGTCTTTATTAATTAGGATATCAGGTGTCAATGTTTTATTAAATTCTTTATGCATCGTTCAAACAGCCTTGTTAACAGCGAATTTAGATATTCGTCGGCAAACAATCATTAATTTGTGTGGGCAAATACCTGCAGGGCTGATAACAGCTATTTTGGCGTATAATGGGTTGGGAGTTTATGCTCTAGTTTTCCAAACAATAATAGCTTCGTGCATTAGGGTTATTATGTTATGGCTTTATACTCCATGGAGACCTCAAGAAAAATTTAATAGAGAATCTTTTCTCTCTTTGTGGAATTTTGGGAGTAAATTACTAGGTGCTAATTTAATAGGAACAGCCTTTAATCAGGTTAGTTCTGTGCTAATTGGCAAATATATAGGAAAAAGTGATTTGGGATATTACTCCAAAGCGTCAAATCTATGTGGAAATATTGATAGCGTTTCATCGGGAGTTGTACAGAAAGTGGCATTGCCTATGTTGTCTGAATTTCAAAAAGACAAAGTTCTATTATCAGAGAAATTTCGTGAATGATGCGTTTGCTTATCATGGGTATGGCGCCATTGATTTCTTTTTTCTGCTTTACAGCATCTGACATTATTGTAATACTTTGGACTGAAAAATGGATTCAGTGTGCTTTCGTATTTCAGATACTTATAGTAGGGGCAGCTTTAATCCTATAGGACACATGAGTCTTAGTTTAATGCAGACAGTTGGAAATTCTGCATTAATATTAAAATTGGAAGTCCCTAAGAAAATTATCTATTGCATTTATTTAGCTATAGGTTTCTGCTATGGTTTAGTCGGTTTGGCTGTCGCCCAAGTATTAATCAATATAACAGGAGCTCTTATTAATATGTGGGCAACAAAGCGTATCGTCAAATATAGTTATATGCGACAAATAGTAGATGTTTTGGGTTATATGGTGATTGCTTTTATTGTGGGCTATATATGGTTTAATATGATACATACTGGATATATGTTCTTTAATATTTTATTAATGTTTATGTTGATTGTGTTTACTTATTTTGCAATACTTGTTATGATTAAGGATGCAATCTTAATTAAATATGTAAAAAAAAATAATAGGACTCTAGCTATTAAACCTGTTTAGATGATTTTTTTTTCTTCTTTCATATTCCTGTGTCATCATCCATTTGTTTCTATGTTATAGAAACCTTGCTTATGGATGCGCTTTTATGATATTTATTCATCAGGTATTTCCTACAGTATTTCGTTTAGGAAATGTAAGTATGAATACTGCCATGATTGCTGTTTTGGCCGTATTTGTTGTGATTCGTAATTATAGAAAAATGGCAAAGCTCCCAACGAGATATACATATATGTTAAAAAGGTTGGCTTTTCCGCTAATTTGTTTAGCTGCGTTAGCACCTCTTTCATTTAAACTACAATTTAATTCATGGCTACAATTTGTTGTAACGGATCTATTGCCGGGGTTTCTTATATTGTTATCAATACGTTCTTTACGAGATTTCAAGGTGGTGTTGTACACTCTCTTAGGATCGTACATTCTGATTGGTATCTATGGAATCCTCACCTATGTATGGCATATGAATCCTATATTCACTTTGTTCAATATTTATTATGGAGAACTTCAGGACAACTATACAGGGAGTGGTGAAGAAATAATACGTGGAGCCCTTACGGGAGCAGCCTCCGGAAATACCTCTGGTCCTTTACCTTGGGGACAATCTTCGTTGGTAGTTCTTTTTGCTGCATGCTTCTTACCTCGGGGATACAAGAATGGATGGTTGGCCAATAGCATAATTATTTTGTCGACTCTCAATTGTTTTTTATGTGGTAAACGTTCTGTGATATTACCAATGATTCTGGTTATTGGATACTATATATTTACACGTTATTTACAATCTACTAAGGGAAGAATTAAGTTTGTTATGGGTACATGTATGGCGTGCTTGTTTATGGCTTACTTTGTTCCTGATAATGGATATATGAAGAACATTAAAACATCGCTGTTTTTTTGGGACGACAGACTGGCTGAGAAAAATGATGTAAAAGGAAGTAGCAAAGATATGCGGATGGAGCAATTTATGTACGTACATGCTATGGTACAAGGCAGTCCGTTTTGCGGTTTAGGTTTAGGCTATCCATCTTATTATTCATCTCGTAAGGGACAGCATCCTGTAATGTTGGGATTTGAAAGCATCTATTTTAGTGTACTTGTTCAGTCAGGTTTTATAGGTTTGGTAATCTGGTTCCTATTCTTTTATAGATGCTATGTATATACAAAAAAGGCTTATTTTTACTCTTTAGATGGAATAATGGTTCATGGTGCTTATTTGCTGTCTTTGTTACTGACAGGCCTCCAGGCCTCTCTCTTTATTTATGTTGTTTATGTCTGTCTGATGTTGAAAAGCAAAGAGACACCAATCTGCAATATACCACCATCAACTATATGATTAAATATGTTGGATTTTTTATAAATATTATCTTATTGACGATTAATTGAAAAAATATCAAGAATCTATATGCGACTCTCCATCATCATTCCCGTCTATAAAGTAGAGAAATACATACGGGATACATTGCAAAGTATATATCGTCAGCAGTACGACGAGAACCTTTTTGAGGTGATTGTGATAAACGACGGTACACCCGATGATTCTATGCGTATAGTGGCTGAATTTACAAACAAGCATGCCAATCTGCATATTATCAATCAAAAAAATCAAGGATTGAGCTGTGCCCGCAATGCGGGGTTGAAGATAGCCCAAGGTGAATATGTATGGTTTGTGGACAGCGACGATACTGTGACTGAGGAAAGTATAGGGAAGGTCATTGAATGCATAGAGAGAAGTAAGGCGGATGTGATAGGTTTTAGCATACTCAAAGTCAGTGAAGCGAATAGAGTGTCTGAAGTGGAATCAGCCATTTGGAACGAACATTGTCGTTTCTCATCTAACCAAATTGTCTGTGACAAAAGCATTTTATTCTCACTTCATACGGGTGCTGCCGTTCGCTATGTTTACAGACGGGCTTTCCTTCAAATGAATCATCTTCGTTTTTATCCCGGCATCCTCTACGAGGACCAAGAATTTCTTCCTCGCGTATTCAGCTTAGCCAATAGCTTTTACATTTCTTCATTCATTTCCTATCGCTATCTTTTGCGCTCATCAGGCTCTATCATGTCGCAGTTCTCGTTGCGCTCATTACGTGATACGCTCACCATTGTGCGTAGCTATGAGACATGGCTGCAGGAAGAGATAAAAGGAAAATCAGCTTGATAAATGCTTATATCAATGGGTGCATCTTTAATCATACTTACTGGTTGTTGTCGTTTAAGGCTGTTACCTTTCGGGACGAACAGAAAGAATTTATGCGCGACCATTATGTTGAAATACGGAGGAAGTGTCTGACAGCAGGGTGGAAGTCGCTAAAAGGAAATTTCAGACTGACGCGTGCGGTCCGCCTCCTGATGGTATTCCTCATTCCACATCACCTCATAAAATAGATAAACTTAAATTATTAATTATACATTCAAGTAAATGAAAAGATTTTTATTACTTCTTCTCTTGGCGTTTGCCATGTGGGAACTGCAAGCGCAAATTCCCTACTTTGCCAGTACGGCCGGTGATGGGAAACTCTATGGATACACTTCACTGAAACTACGTCCTGGTATCAATACACAAGAGACTTATACCACATTCCAATACGGCATTGGAAATTCCGTAGCTTTGGGTACGGATATCTATACAGGAGTAGGTTCAAATTATATGGGATTCCTGGCCCGTTATGGTGTGTCACTGAGTAAATGGTTCAATGTTGGTGCACAGTTTACTCCATCGTTTAATTTAAGCCATAACTTTGAGTTTGGTTATCTCACTTCTGCGCTCTATCTTAACGGTAACATCAGCCGTGACGGCTCGTGGTTCTGGTGCGCTAATACATGGTGGGGCGTGAATAGTGGAAGCAATGTGAAGAATACGATAGACCAATGGCTTTATGTAGGTCATACTTGCAAGTTGCGTAATGGTGATAGCTTGACCCCGATGCTTGGTACACTTTATTCGTGGAAGTTCAATCAGGATGCCGATGGGGCTGCCGGATTCTACTATACGCATGGGGGATACAATTTTTATCTGTGGGGTAATGACTTCCTAAAAGACAATCCGAGATTTGTCGTGGGAGTGGATTTTAAATTTTAAGTAATCAGAGTACAATAATTAAACTTTATTTTAAAATGCATAAATTCACTTTGTTGCTCAAGAAGGAAAGCAGGTCGATCATTGCTTTTGCGATTTTGTCGGCAATCCTTGTCACTCTATTACTCCTTGACTTTGATAAGAACTTATTTTCTGAGATATTTCATGATATCTGCGTATATACCCGTGAGTTTGTAGGTATTCTACGGTCTTTTGTATCCTGGTATTACTTTTCCTGATTTTTTCTCGATATGGAAACATTCGGTTGGGTGGGGAGAAGGCCAAACCAGAATATAGTAATTTTTCTTGGTTCTCGTGTTTGGTCATGGCAGGGATGGGCATTGGTCTGATTTTCTATAGTCAGGAGCCGTTGTACCATTTGTTTAATAATCCTTATGTTGGAAACGTATCTGGAACGCCTGAGGAAATAGCCTATTCGTTAACATTATATGATTGGACGTTTAATGTTTGGGCTTTATATGGTTTGCTCAGTATCATTATCGGCTATTTATACTATAATAAAGGGCGTGCGCTTAAACTTAGTTCCATTTTCCCCGGACGCACCCAAGAGTGGTTTAAGAACTTGATTGATGTTTTGATGGCACTGGGTATTGTAGCGGGCCTTACTACATCGTTGGGTTTAGGTGTATCACAGCTTAAAAGTGGTATCGATTATGTCTTCATACAAATGTCAATCCTTATTTATTAATGCTTATTGTTGGTCTGGTGGCTACTTGGTCGGTCAATTCGGGCCTTAAACGGGGGGTAAAGTGGTTGTCGAATCTTTCTTCAATATTGGTCTTTATATTGCTGGTTGTTATTTCTGTATTGGCTTATATGAATTTGAATGTTTCCAATACTATCGGTTACACTTTAAACGGAATTGGTAATTTTATTAGAAACTATATACATTACAATGATTATGCGAATACTGCCTCTGATGATTGGGCAGCAGGATGGGCAGTGTTTTATCAGTTATGGTATGCTGCTTGGACAGCTTTTGTTGCCGTATTTGTGGCAAAAATTTCAAAAGGCCGCACTATACGCGAATGTGCATGGGGAGTAGTTCTGTTTCCGGCTGTGTTTGAAGCGGTATGGTTCGGTATATTCGGTAGTGCGGGGTTGCCTGTAAAAGAACAGCTCTATGCTGCAATGCAAGATAATCTTCCCCAATCTGTTTTTTTCTTTTTACACCAACTGGCAAGTGGAGGAGGATATGTGGCTTTATCGGTATTGGTCATGGTAGTGATTTGTTTTTTCTTCATCACATCCTCCGATTCAAGTTCATATGTTGTAGCGACTATTCTTTCGGATGACAAAGAAGTGCGTTCTTTTAATAAAATAGCGTGGAGTTTAATACAGTGTGTGGCAGCTATGATTCTGTTTTATTGTGGAGGGCTTGCTCTCATACAGTCTGCGTCTGTTGTTTTGGGTTTGCTCGTTTTGGCAATCATCATTTTAGGTACAATCGTCTTTTTATATATATTGATCAGAGATGAAAAATAATTTTTATAAGCCTTTATTAAAACACAAGTTTGTTGTTTACGGTGGAGATCATGCAAACCCGTTAGGTATGGTCCGTTCGCTTGGAGAAATGGGAATAGCTGTTGATGTTGTATTGGTTGGTGAGCATCCGTCGCTTATTCCGGCCTCTAAATATCCTAATAAAATATACTATGTTGCAACTAATGAAGAAGGGTTGGACATCATTGTAAAGAACTATTGGTCTGAGCCTGAAAAAGTTTTTATATTGACAGGAAGTGATGATACTACAGCACTGCTTAATGAACATTATGATAGGTTGAAAGAGCATTTCTTCTTTTATAATTGTGGCGAGCAAGGCCGCATGAAACAAATGATGCAGAAGGCAGAGCAAATTAAGATTGCGCAAGAGTGTGGGGTTAGAATCGCTGAATCTGAAATTGTAAAAGTAGGTCAACTCCCCACCAAGGTAAAATATCCTTTGATTACCAAAGCTGTCAATTCATTAGTGGATGGGTGGAAGAAAAATGTTTTTATCTGTCATAATGAAGCAGAACTTAGAGATGCCTATAAGTATATGGATGAAAGTGAAATCATGCTACAGGAATACATTCATAAAAAAAATGAATTGTGTATTGATGGCATTACGGTAAATAGCATGAACCTGTTTATCTTCCTATCGGAGCTTATTATCATAGACTTTTTGATGATAGTTACGGGCTTTACTATTATTATACACAATTGGATAATCCTGATTTGGTTGAGAAGATAGACAAGATGCTCAAAAAGAGCCGGTATATCGGAATTTTCTGTGTGGAATTTCTGGTTGATAAAAATGATAATCTTTATTTTTTGGAAATCAATTATAGAAATTCAGGTTGGAGTCATGCCATGACACGTGCCGGATATAATGTGGTTTATGCTTGGTGTAAGGCTATGTTGGCAAAAAGATTGGATACTACGGACATTGATATTCCTAAGCTCCCTTATTCTTGCATGGTAGAAGATAGTGAGTTCCGTTCCAATGTGTGCAGAGGTCGTGTGTCATTGTGGCAATTTTTGAAGGATGTGAAGCATTGTGATTATTTCACTTATTGGGATAAGCGTGATAACGGACCATTTTGGGCAATCATGCGACGGATGTTCAAACGGGCACTCAAAAAGATTTTCAACTGATATGAACATATTAAAGAAAACTTACCGAAAACTCACAAGCCGGAAATACAACATCGGATTCGTGGAGAATACATTGGAGGGAATCCTTCAAGGTGAGCCGTACCGGATAAAATGGATGAAGCATGGGTATGCCGACCGGTGGTTTGCCGACCCTTTCATCTTAGATGTCTGTGGAAACGAAGCTCAAGTGCTTGTAGAGGAATTCTATGACCTCATTGAACGGGTAGAATAGCCAAACTGCTTATCGACCTTGATACGATGCAGCTTATCAACACTACACCGGTGCTCGAATTGAACACTCATTTGAGCTTTCCGGCTATCCTGCGTCGCGAAGGGCATATCTATATCTATCCGGAAAACTATGCCGGAGGCGGACTCAATCTTTATGAATATCTGCCGGAAAGTAATGAATGTAAAAAGATAAAGCATCTTTCTGATGAGCTAGTCACTGATGCGGTCTATACCGAACTGTTTGGCGAACCTTTAATATTCTCTACTTGCGAACCCGATGCCAATGGAGCGGTATTAGGCGTATATCAACAAAATAAGTCAACAGGAATGTATCAATTGGTACAGGAGTGTAAGTTTGGTGAGCCGATAGCCCGTAATGCAGGTGCCTGGTTTACGTACAGAGGAGAGATTTATCGTCCCGCACAGGATTCTGCGGTGCGCTATGGGCATAAGCTGGTCATCCAGCGGGTGCGTCGTGAGGCAGATGGCTGTTTCAGTTTCAGGGAAGTGCGCCGCGATACTTCCCCTCTAAAAGGGATGGAACTGGGATTTCATACCTTCAATATGTATGAAAATCATATTGTTGTAGATTGTCAGGGTTATCGGAATCCGCACATCGGTCCGGCTCTTGATAATATCCGTCATTCATTCTAACACTTTTTATATTGTTATGAAAGTAACCCATATCTTCTGGAGCCTCGGCTTCGGTGGCATCGAGACCATGCTTGTCAATATTGCCAATGCACAGGCGGAAGCAGGATCTGAGGTAAGTGTTCTTATCATCAATGAGCTTTATGAGCAATCATTGGTCAATTCGTTGGATAAAAGAGTAAATCTTGTTTTTCTGAACCGAAAAAAGGGGGCGATAACTCCTTGGTTTATTGTAAGACTGAATCGGATTTTGGAAAGGAGCAAACCTGATGTAATTCATTTACATCGTTCGGATTTGTATCATTTTGTTTGGGGCAAAAAATTGAAAAGCAAAGTGTGTATCACGCTTCATGCCCTGTCCAAAGGTTTGGTAAGGCGTGAAGGGGTAATGCACATCGTATGGCGGAAAATCAAGAAACGTTCTGTTTTGTATAGTAATGTGGTTGATATGGATCGCATTCCCCATGTGTTTACTATTAGCGAGGTGGTTCAGAAAACTTTGTATGATAATTATGGTGTGGAGAGCACGGTGGTATGCAATGGTATCGTGACCTCATGTTTTGTCTCACGCCCTAAGACCATGCCTAAAGGTCAGTTGCGCGTCGTCATGGTGAGTCGTCTGGAACACGATAAGAAGGGGCAGGATTTGCTCATCCGTGCAGCGGCAGCGTTGCAAGGAACTGTTACGGTGGACTTTATCGGTATCGGCTCCAGCATGGAATATCTAAAGCAGCTCACTGCCGAATTGCATGCTGAAACGTATGTACATTTTCTTGGTAAGCAAACGCAAGACTACGTGGCGGCTCATCTGACTGATTATGACCTCTTTGTGCAGCCATCCCGTTGGGAAGGTTTCGGCCTGACAGTCGCGGAGGCTATGGCGGCAGGCGTACCTGTATTGGTAAGTGAAGGGCAGGGACCTGCCGAGGTGACACAAGGCAGCCGCTATGGCTGGCTTTTTGCCAATGGAGATGCCGACGACTTGCAGCGTCAGATAGTCTTTATCAAGGAAAATTATGGTGAAGCGATGACGAAAGCCGATGAAGCGAAGGACTATGTGAGGAATACGTATGATGTGAGTGTCACGGCACGGGCCTACTTGCAGGAGTATGAGAAAATAGTCTGTGGGTGCCCCAAATCGTAAAAAGACAATGCCGATTAGGAATGCCCGAATGGGATTTGTTTCTTTGCATGAGTTAGGAATTGAGGTAGAAATTTATCAATAGGATGGAAACAACAAAATTCAATCAGGCTCGGCGGAACATTCTGCAGATGATATCTTATATAAAGACTCCGGAAGCATTGTAAAAATTAGAACAAAAGGCTAAGACAGAACGCCACTTGTCCGCCTTAGCCTTTCAATAAAAATAAATTTACTTTTCCAGAAATCCATATTCACTTTCCACATCAAAACAAGGGCACGCCTTCGGAATGCTTCCTCGCATGTCCCGGTGTCCGCGGATCTTCGCGTCCGGAAAGAGTTTCCTGAGCTTCATCAGCAACAACAGCAGCTGCTCACATTGTTCCTGCGTGCGCGTGTCGGCCGGGTGGCCTTCCGCATCCAGACCACCCTCATAGCAAATGCCGATGGAGCAACGGTTCCAGGGGCGGCAGTGCGCGCCCACTTCCTTCAGCTTGCGGTGCTGGGTGATGATGCCCGAGCGGCGGATGTAGAAATGATACCCGATGGTGCGGAACTTGCGCTGGCGGTGGCAGCGCAATAGGTCCTCTACGGTGAAGTCCCGGTTCTCGCGGGTGGCGGAGCAGTGGATGATGATATATTTCACCTCCTGCATGTACGGTCCGTCCTCGACGCTTTTCAGCAGTTCTCGTTCGCTCGCCACTTCCTCATCGGCGGTGAACAGGGGGAAGGATTCCTCTATCATAGGCTGAAAGGAAAGGTTGTGCAGCTGGTGATGCCCAGTGCGGTGAGGGCGGCGATTGCCGCCTGGATGATGGCCTGAAGAACCTTCTGCCATGTGATTTTATTATTTTCGCTCATTATTCTTTAAATTTTAGTTCTCCATAAGAGTTCGGGAAATTACCGGGACGGACATGCAGTCCGTCCCGGCCGGGTCACACCTGTCCTTCGGTGGGCTGGTTGGCTTCGTTGCCTCCTCCTTCTCCTCCCGTCAGGTCCACGGTGGTCTCGCCCGCTTGATGCTCTTCAGCAGGATTCTGGCGGCACGGCGCGAGGGCACGAGGTTGAACACGGCGTCCTCTAGTAAGTTTCGGAACCGGTCGCCGGGAGTCCAGTTCACGTTGAGCTGTTCGATGTGTATGGCGGGGTTGAAGGTTTCCAGGTTTTCCGCCCCCCCGGCTCTGGATGCTGATGCTGAACACGCCCAGGTCGCCCATCTCGATGCGCTTTCCCTCCAGCAGCATTTCACGCATGCAGTCCACGGTTTGCATCAGCACGGCATAGATGTCGGCGCGGTTGTACTTGGATCCGTGGCTGGCGATGTGCCCGGCAAACTTGTCCAGTGTCAGGATGTTGGTGTACTGTGACTTGGCGTAGGCCTTTTTGGGCGCATCCTCATCGATGGGGTTGCCAAGCATGGCAATACTGTAATTGATCGACATAATCGGTTTGTTTTTAATGGTTAAACACTCAGTCACTGCGCGGCTGTAGCGGACTGTCCGGAATATCCACCGGGCCGGCAGGTCTTGGAGAATGTGCTGAACAGACTTGGCTTGTCCGTTGAACAGACTTAGCTTGTCCGCTGAACAGACTTAGTCTGTCCGTCGCATCTCTTTGACATGTGCAAAGGTATCACCCCTCAAAATCGCAGTGTCCGTCTATGTCTGTTTATGTCCGTCTACGGAAAAATTTCTTTCGGAATGGGGTCAGGGTGTGGCGGATGGCTCGCCCAGGTACTGGCGGATCAGGGTCACCTGCTTCCAGGTGAAGGTGCGGTTCCGGCTTTGGTAGCCGGTTCCGGTGAGGGCTTCGACCAAGGGGTGGCAACGGGCTATCCAGCGTGTAAGGTGGCGCACGGCGGTGGCGGAAGTGGCATCGGGAAAATATTGCAGGGCGAGTTCTTGTTTGTTCATGGCTCTTGAATTGTTTTTTTGTAAATGCTTGAATATCAATTTTAGTGGAGGATATGGAGGGATATTATATAACTTATATAAATGATATACTTATTATTCTTTCCTTTAAAGGAAGATACTTCTTACTTTCATATAATGGAAAGTTTGAAAAATATCCTCCATATCCTCCACTAAGGGTGTCAGAAGGGGAGTTCGGTATTCTCCTCGGAAGGCTTTTCGCCGGGGGGATCCGCCTGTTCCGCTTCGGCCGGCAGCAAGTGCTGTACCTCCTCGGTAGTGCGCTCCACCACCACCCAATAGTTTGCGTTGGAGGCCTTTACTTGCCGGAAGCCCAGCTCGCGCATGGCACGGCCCACCTTCTGGAGACTCAGCCGCAGCGAGGTGTTGCCGAAACGACCGATGATCTGGCTGCTGGTGGTATAGACTCCCCGTTCCAGCCCCACGGGCTTGCGGTAGTAGGTCAGGATCAGTTCGTACTCCGGACGGGGCACCTCAAACTGCTGCACATGGCCGCGCAGCTGCTGGATCTCTTTATCGGTAAACCAGTAACGGAAATTTACATCCTGGTAGAGCGCGTACGTCTGGCTGTAGATGCCTCGTAGGGGATGTCCGCCTCCCACGGGCTGTCTATGTCCTCCACCTCGAAGGGCAGCCATCGCCGGTTCCCCGTGTCATCGGTGAGGAACTGGAGGTTGTTCCCGGTGGCTACGAACGAGGCTACATGGGGCAGGTGCACCTTGTTGCGTCCGTAGCTCGGCGCTCGTCCACGTAGCGTTGCGTCACCATCGCCTTCAGCTGGTTCAGCTCCGAGGGGGGCATGGTATCGATCTCCTCCAGATTGATCACCAGGTTCTCGGTCATGGTGAACAGGTCGTCTTTGGTCATGCGGCTAGAGTTGCTCTTTGTGGTGTAATATTCGGACAATACGGGCGGCAGGATATGCTGCATGAACGAGGTCTTGTAACTGCCCTGCCGCCCTATCAGGGTGAGGATCACCTGGTTCACCACGGTCTCGTTCAGGGCGGCGGCAATCATGGACACCATCCACCGTTTCAGGATGTCGGCAAAGCGGACGGGAGTTTCGGAGAGGTCGTTCCGTTCCCGGCTTTTGTCCTGCTGCAACGGACTGTGCGGACTTTCCTTGACATGCACCATGGCGGCCAGCCGGCCGATGTAGTCGGTCTCTCCGTCCCAGGGCGGCAGACCGTCCAGATACTCTTTCAACGGATGATATTCCTTGACGAAATCACTGCCGAGCAGCGTATGCAGCTCGTTCAGGTTGACCGCCATGCCATGGTGTTGCATAGCGCACCACAGGGAGTTCTCGATGTGGTCGGTGAGCCGTTGCCAGTGGCAGGCGGAAGCTTCGGGACGGTCGGTGTACGCATCAGCAATCAGTTGTGTCTCAATCTGGTGGGTAAGCATGTTCATCCGGAACTTCATATAGCCGTTGATAAACTCCTCCATCTCCTCCACGGTGGCCTTCTTATGAGAGGAATCATTCTCTTTCTCCTTTTTTCGGACGGAACGGGGCAGGGGAACGGTGTTGAACTCCATCGTGAGCGAGTAACAACTTTTTACGATGGGCAGCAGCTGCTCGCGCGGATAATCGGGAAAAGTCCGGAGGGCCCATGCCTCGGCGTCCGCCTGCGGAACACCGTAGCGGTTGGTATGATAGAAACAACGGCTTACGTAGTCGTTGTAGCTGCCCGGTGCGTATGCTATTCCTTCCTCTTCCAACTGTGCACGGATAATCTTGTAGGCACGTTCTGCCGTCACGGTCACGGCAGTGCCGCGCTTCGGCTTCTCGCGGGGCTTCATTCCGCTGGTGTGGAAGGAGGAGGCTTCGGGGCGGAGCAGGGCTTCGGGGTCGTGGCAGAGGACCGACATGCGCGTGGCGTTCTTGCATTGTCCGTCAATCTCCACTTCGCACAGGCGAGCGTAATGGTCGTTCACCCACTCCCATACCATGCGGTAGTTGGCCTTGGTCACTCCGCCCTCCACGTGCTGATGACCCGGATGCCGCATCCCGAGATGGTGATGTACACCAAAAAGGAATGAATATCCTCCTTTACCAAAGTCAGGATGGCGGCGAATCGCTCGGGGGGGGATGCCGTCTATGTCCACCATGATAAATCCCGTGAATCCCTTGACATGGGCGTAGGTTCTCCCTCCCTCCAGCAGGACGGAGGGGATGAATGCCGGCTGTGCGTTCTTCATGTTGCTTTTGGTGAGCTTCCACTGCTCCAGCTGCTGCGCGTCGCCTGTCGCCTCGATGTCGGACAGCGTGGCAGATGGGCGCGGTAATGACGGGTGGCAGCGGTGTGGGTGCTGTTGGTTATCTCCTTGAAAAGAACCTGCCAGGTGGTGGGTTCAGGCCGGGTGTCGCGCAGGGAGTGGAAGCGCGATGGGTTGCTTGATTTAAAAAAATCTTTATTCATAATGTGTAGCGTAGAATTTTGTGTCTGCAAAGTACAGAGTAAATTTTCAGGAGGACAATAGCGATTTAAAATAATCACTCTATGATTTAAAATAATCGGGAATAATTAGAAATCAAGATAAAACGATAATGAAAAACGAGACTAAAGAATCTCAAAATACTGCGAGGGCAAGTGTTGTTATCAACATTCATGGCGGTAACAATCAAATACTGCCCAACGCTACAGAGGTAGTGCAAAATTTTTATGGTGCTGAGTTCGCCCATGTGAGAACACAGAACAATGGTATGGAAGAGAAAGAGGAGGATGAGGCAGTGCGTATTGCCCGTGGCACGTTGTGCATTTACTACTCTGATGACTGGGAACTGAATGATATCATCCGCCGCATAGCTGATTGCCGCAGTGCATCGGACTTGGCGAACCTTGTGGTGAATGATATGCATAAGCATACCATCCTTACTGCCGAACGTATGGTAAGCAAGGATTTCATAGAGGCGCTCCAGCAGTTCCTGACGTTCAAGTCGGGGACGTCCACGGGTAATATTCGTACGCAGATAAATAATGTGAGGAGAGAATGACCAGAAAGATAATTTAAAATTGATAAAATAAAAGTTACAATGAAGAGTCAAAACAAACAATCTGTATGGACGTGCATGAGTGAAAAAGCATTTTCTGCCGATGTGCATTGGATGACGATTTTCACTTCTGCTTATCAACGTGAAGCTACCATGGAGTGTTTCTATCGTACACTCATACTGACGTGTATTCGTTTATCGGCAAATGCCTTGTGCTGGCGTTTATGCCTGCCGGCTATTTGCTTTCAAGAAAATAGGTCTATATATTCTTCTTTGCCATGTTAAAACTAAATCAAAAAAAACTGTCTTATACATTTGACCGGTGCCAGCAGTGCGGCATTTGTTATGCGGTGTGTCCTGAAAATGCCATTTCATTATCTTTGCGGCATGACGGGTTGCACGATATAAAGATAAATGCTGCGCTTTGTATCGCTTGCGGCAAATGTGTGAGAAGTTGTCCGGCTAACAAAGAGTATGGTTACGAAGGCTATTTTGATGGCTTTGCACAAAAGAAATACTACTTGGGATATCATGCGGACAACCGTATCCGTAGGGAATCTTCTTCGGGTGGTGTATGTAAAACATTGATCATCGATTCCTTAAAGAATGGCATGGTAGACGGGGCTTATTCGTTGAAGTGTACAGATTCTTTCCCTTTTGCCCAAGGTGAGTTTTATACCCGTGAGCATATTCCTTCATTCGGAGATATGCCAAATTCCGTGTATCACTCCGTGATGGCTTGCACGGAAATTGACCGGATTCAACCTTGCAAGCGATTGATGTTAGTGGGGACGGCCTGCCAGTTGAGAGCCTTGAACTCCATCATAAAGGATAAATGCGATGAGGTTGTCCGGGTGTGTATCTTTTGTAAGCAACAGAAAACACTGGACTCCACACGTTTCCTGGCTAAGATGATGGGTACGTCCGTTCCTCCAAATTTAAAATTCCGACCCCGCTATCGCGGAGATGGTTGGCCGGGAATCGTGAGAGTGGACGGTGCCTGGATGCGGCATCTGTGGGGATTCTTTTGGTATGGAAGCAGGAGCGGACATCACGCTGATGGATCCTTGGACTATCTGCTCGCACAATGAGTTGGGAGAGACTTTGGTAACGGTTCATACTCAGAAGGGGGATGAATTGCTTCAACAATGTGTTTCCCTGAATCTGGAACCCCGGTCATTTTCCGAAGTGGAGCCTGCACTTTCGCTCAAGGATGTGTGGCGCAAACAAGTGACCGAGCCGGCCTACAGGGGAAGACCTTGTAAGAAACGTTATGTCCGTGCAGTCCGTGCGGAACGGAGGCAGCAAAGATTGTTGCGCATGGTGGTGGAAATGCTGCCTCGCTTACCCATTATCTGCTATCGGACTCTTGCTAAACTGCCCGATTTAAGAAACAGAATACTAAAATAACCCTTCATTCTTTTTAACGATGCAAATTAAAGTGATTACCAGACATACGCCCAATAATTACGGTTCGTTGTTGCAGTCCATTGCAACCCTCCGGGTGATTGAATCTTTGGGACATCAGTGTGAGATTATTGATTATTGGAAACGCGATGAGGTGGGACTGCAAGGAATTCTCACATCGCTGCAAGGAAAATCATTATGGAAAAACAGTTTGTTTAAACGTATGGCATACGTGGCTTTGCGGTATCCGGGTGAGAAAATAGCGGCGTTACGTTTCGATAAAATGCGTAGGCGGTATCTAAAGCTGACTCCCCGTTGCTATTCAATGGAGGAGTTGGAGTCGCTTCAAGCGGATGTGTTTATGACGGGTAGTGACCAGGTATGGGGACCGTTGCTGGATGGAGGATATGATGAAGCCTATTTTCTTTCTTTTGTAAAGGAAGGTATACGTAAGGTATCGTATGCAGGCAGCTTTGGCCGCACTGAGTTTTCGGACATTATTATTGCATCTTATAAGCGGTTACTGTCAAAATATGATGCGCTTACCGTACGTGAAAGCAGTGCCGTGAAACTTTTAGAGGAGTGGGGGATTGACTGTGGAGGACAAGTACTGGATCCTACTTTATTGCTTGACTCCAGTCAGTGGAGTGAGTATATTGAAGAAGATGTGAAAAAAGAGTATGTATTGATTTATGAAATACATAACAATCCCCGGTTGGACGATTATGCCAAGCGTTTTGCCGCTCATGTCGGTCTGCCGTTAGTACGTGTGTCTCCTACGTTTCACCAGTTAGCCCGAGGGGGCAGATTTGTGTTTTGTCCGGAAATAGGTACATTCCTTTCGTATATCAAGAATGCACGTTACATGCTTACCGATAGTTTCCATGGAACAGCTTTTGCCATTAACTTCCATACTCCATTTCTGGAAGTGCTGCCTAACAACAAGACCGGAGCACGAAATCAAAGTATACTTCAACTGACAGGACTGGAAGACCGAATTGTCACAGATTTTAATGATTTCTCTTTAGCAGACCGGCAGATTGACTATGCTAAAGTGAATGAGATAATGCATAGAGAGCGGGAGAGATCGATGGAAAAACTGGCGGAGTTGTGCGAATGTCAGATGTGAGAATTAGTTGATATTCTTTACTCTTGAAGTGTATAACAAAATAACTTAATCAGGCTTTGCAGCTTGAAAATCTTGCAGGTCATATAATTAATGTTTATATATGAAAATCTTACTGGCTAATAAATTCTATTACCGCCGGGGTGGTGACTGTGTTCATACACTCAACTTGGAGCAACTGCTCAAAGCGCACGGTCACGAAGTGGCAGTGTTTGCTATGGACTACCCTGAAAATCTGAAAACTCAATGGAGCAAGTATTTTCCTTCTGAGGTGAAATTCAAACTCGGAACGGGCATGATTGAGGCATTGATGAGACCGTTTGGCACGCGGGAGGTACAGCGGAAGTTCAATGCGCTGCTCAATGATTTCCATCCGGATGTGGTACATCTCAACAACATCCATTCGCAACTTTCGCCGGTCATTGCAGAGATGGCGCACGAAAGGGGTATAAAGGTGGTGTGGACCCTACACGACTATAAATTGCTGTGCCCTCGATACGATTGTTTGCGGAATGGGGAAACGGTATGTGAATCCTGCTTTGCAGACAAGCACAAGGTGTTGGAATAATAAATGCATGAAAAACTCGAAAGTAGCAAGTTTCCTCTCTTAATGGCGAGGCAATGAAATGGCACCGGGAGCGCTTGGAGAACTGCACGGACGCTTT
>ENA-OQAZ01000170-OQAZ01000170.1-human-gut-metagenome-genome-assembly--contig:-NODE-170-length-35699-cov-9.304369_pt1 | contig 35699 bp, 53 predicted proteins | sample MGYA00242737_ERZ504531 | MGnify/ENA primary metagenome ERZ504531 (study PRJEB26092, sample SAMD00036244) | human gut metagenome | host: Homo sapiens | study: EMG produced TPA metagenomics assembly of... | reverse complement strand
ATCTGACGGAGCAGTGGGCATCGGAGTTTCTGCATCTGTACCTAACGCAAAACTGCTTGTGGCACGGCGCAAGGATTTTGAAACGGCGAACCGCAAAAAGTTCTGCGCCCGCATCGCCACCGGCGATTACGATGCCATTATCATCGGTCATTCGCAGTTTGAGCGCATCCCGCTTTCTTTTGAACGGCAAGAGCGTATTATTCAGGATCAGATTGCGGAAACGCTCTTGGCTATCAACGAACTGAAAGCCAATGCCGGAGAGAATTTTACGATTAAGCAGATGGAGCGCACCCGCAAAACGCTGGAAGCCAAGCTGGACAAGCTGCGCGCCGACAGCCGCAAGGATGATGTTATCACCTTTGAGCAGTTGGGCGTTGACCGCCTTTTTGTGGACGAGTCGCATTTTTACAAGAACCTTTTCCTCACGACAAAAATGCGCAATGTCGCAGGATTATCCACCAGTGAAGCACAGAAATCTTCGGATATGTTCGGAAAGTGCCGCTATCTGGATGAGATCACCGGTGGGCGCGGCGTAGTTTTTGCGACCGGAACGCCTGTGTCCAATAGCATGACGGAACTGTACACGGTCATGCGGTATTTGCAGTACAGCACCCTCCAGCAGAAGATGCTGACGCACTTCGACTGCTGGGCATCGACCTTTGGCGAAACCACCACCGCCATCGAGCTTGCGCCCGAAGGTACTGGGTATCGCGCCAGAACGAGATTTGCAAAATTTTTCAATCTGCCGGAACTGATGTCGATGTTCAAGGAGGTTGCCGACATCAAGACATCTGACCAGCTGCATCTGCCTGTGCCAGATGCAAAGTTTGAAACCGTGGTCGTGAAACCGTCCGAGACCCAGAAAGCAATGGTGCAGGAACTGAGCAGACGTGCCGCCGAGATTCACTCCGGCAATGTGGATGCGTCCGTGGACAATATGCTGTGCGTCACCAACGATGGCAGAAAAATCGGTCTGGATGTCCGCCTGATGAACCCTATGCTCCCGGATGACCCGAACAGCAAGTTGAACGTCTGTGTGCGGAACGTCCTGAAGATCTGGGAGGAAGGTAAAGACCAGAAGCTGACGCAGCTTTTGTTCTGCGACCTCTCGACACCCAAAAACGATGGCAATTTCAATGTCTACGATGATATTCGCAAGAAGCTGATTGCTGCCGGTGTGCCGGAAAGCGAAATCGAGTTCATCCACAACGCCGACACCGAAGCGAAAAAGGCTACACTGTTCTCGAAAGTGCGCTCCGGTGATGTGCGTGTCCTGCTGGGCAGCACCGCAAAAATGGGCGCAGGAACCAATGTGCAGCAGCGTCTTGTGGCAGTGCATCATCTGGATGTCGGCTGGAAACCCAGTGATATGACCCAGCGCAACGGTCGCATTATTCGTCAGGGCAACATGAACAAGGAAGTCAAAGTGTTCAACTACGTCACAGAGGGCACGTTCGATTCGTATTTGTTCCAGACCCTTGAGAACAAGCAGCGGTTTATCAGTCAGATTATGACCAGCAAATCCCCAGTGCGCTCCTGCGACGATGTGGATGAACAGGCGTTGTCCTATGCGGAGATCAAGGCACTGTGCGCCGGAAACCCTCTTATCAAAGAGAAGATGGACTTGGATGTGCAGGTTGCAAAACTCAAGGTCCTGAAAGCCGACCACCAGAGCCAGAAGTTCCGCTTAGAGGATAAGCTGCTGACAAAATTCCCGGCAGAGATTCAGGAGCAGACTGCAAAAATCGCAGCCCTGAAATCGGATGCCGAAATCGCTGCGGTGCATCCGCAGGACAAGGAAAACTTCTGCGGCATGGTCATTAAAGGCATGACTTACGACGAGAAAAAGACCGCTGGCGAACGGCTGATTCTCGCCTGCATGGAACTTCCGAACACCGAGGAACAGGTGGTGGGCAGCTATCGCGGCTTTGAACTTTCCTTGCGGTTCGACACCTTCCACAATGAGCATCAGGCGTTGCTGAAAGGAACTCTGAAATACCCGGTTCCTCTCGGTTCAGACCCGCACGGAAACATTGTCCGTCTGGACAACGCCCTGAGCAATTTTGCCGACCGCAGCACCGCAGCAGAAAACGAACTGGACACCCTGAGACAGCAGCAGGCAGCGGCACAGGTCGAGGTGGCAAAGCCGTTCCCGCAGGAGGAAGAATTGGCGCAGAAGTCGCGCGGCTTGCTGAACTGAATGCACAGCTTGATGTAGACGAAAAGCACCATGAGCCGGAGCAGGACGAGGAAGAAAAGGAGGATGCTCCCCGCCGCTCTGTGCTGGCTGTGCTGGAAGAAAAGGCAGAGAAAGCGGAACCCGTCAAGCCTTTCAAATCCTATCTCGACAAGGACGGTGATGCCCGGTGAGAGAAAAACGGGATGAGGTCATTATCCTGCGCCTGACAAAAACGGAGAAGCACCGCATCTATGAAAAGATGCTGGGCATGGGCATCCGCAGCCTGAGTGCCTATATCCGCAAGATGGCGCTGGACGCTATTGCCTGCACCTCGACTTGAAAGAATTGCGCCGCATGGCGTACCACCTACAAATGTGCAGCAACAATCTGAACCAGTATGCCAAAGCTGCCAATGAAAACGGTCGGTCTATGCCGCTGACATGGAGGACCTGCGGCAGCGGTTGGATGAGCTGATTGAGATTGGTCGGCAGATTCTTTCCCGGCTGGCAGAACTCTAAAAATTTCCCCGCAGATGGAGAGCTGCGGGTACATAAGGGTTGACATCCTTGCAAGAGGTGTGGAGATGCCATATAATAGGGACGAAAGGCAGGTGCTGGATATGAGGTTCGTTTTTAAGATGATCGTTTTCCCGTTTTGGCTGCTTACGGCTTTCCTTGCGCTGATGCTGAAATGGACGCTGAACCTGTCGGCGTTTGTGCTGGCTCTGCCCATGCTGTATATTTTCGGCTGCGGTCTTTATACGCTGTACTGCCGGGAGTGGCTGCAGTTTTTGATTTTACTGGTGGCAGAGTTTGGCTGTTTTGTGTTGATTTTCATGGGCGCTTTGATTGCAGATGCAGCAGAGCGTTTTAGTGGCTGGGTTGCCGGATTGTGAGGGGTGCTATGGAAAATCAGAAGTTAGAGGAATATTATTCTGAGCGCAGCAGCACGATCTTTTCTGAAATGCTGGGCGAGGATGAAAACTATCGGCGGCTGAAAAAAGCCAAAATAGCGGCTGAGAAAGCCCTTCAGAGCGTCATCAGCCAAGATTCATGGAAGCAATACCTCGCCTTGGATGAAATATGCAACGAGCTGGAATGCGCCCGGTACAAAGCGATGTATCTGGCAGGTGCTGCTGATTACGAAAAGTTATCCAAATGATCTTGATGCCGCCGATGTGCGGCATTTTCTTTTTATAAGGGGGTGATGGCACTGGCAGCAACACGGTTGATCCCCATGCGGAAAAATAAAGGAAAGTCCATCGGGGCTTGTCTGCACAACCACACCAGCTATATCCAGAACCCGGACAAGACTGAGCAGGGCGAGCTGGTCAGCAGCTATCAATGCAGCCCTCTGACCGTGGACGAAGAATTTCTGCTAACAAAACGGCTGTACGAGCAGACCACCGGGCGCAGCCAGAAAAGTGATGTGATCGCCTATCAGGTGCGGCAATCTTTCAAGCCGGGAGAAGTTACGCCGGAGGAAGCCAACCGCATCGGCTACGAGTTTGCCGAGCGGTTTTTGAAGGGCAAACACGCTTTTATCGTTGCCACCCACATCGACCGGGCGCATATCCACAACCACATTATTTATAATTCCACTGCCTTGGACGGAACCCGAAAATTCAAAAATTTCTGGCTTTCCACCTTTGCAGTGCAACGATTGAGCGACCTGATTTGTTTGGAACATCAGCTCTCCACCATCGAGTACAAGCCCTACCGGGAACGGCAGAAGCGTATCGTCTACCCACCCAAAGAAAGCAACCGTGACCGCCTGTGCGGAATCATCGACACTATTCTCGCAGAAAAGCCGGGGGATTACGAAGTGTTTCTGCAAAAGCTGGAGCAGCAGGGTTATGAGGTGAAGCGTGGCAAGTACACGGCGGTGAAGGGCAAGGGGCAGAAACGCTTTATTCGGTTCCGTACTTTGGGCACCGGCTACAGCGAGGACGAGATCAAGGCAGTGCTGGAGGAAAAGGCGAAGCACCACCCCTATCAGAAGCAGCCGCCCCAAAAGCAGCCCTTCCAGTTGCTGGTGGACATTCAGGGGAAAATGGCAGAGGGCAAAAGCGTTGGCTACAAAAAGTGGGCAACGAAGTTCAACCTGAAAGAGATGTCCAAGACTCTGCTTTTTTTGCAGGAGCAGAAAATCAGCAGCGCCGAGGAACTGCGGGAACGTGCGGCGGCTGCAACGGAACACTATCATGCTATGAGGGATCCATCAAGGCGGCGGAAGCAAGGTTGACCGAAATCGCTGTTCTGAAAACCCACATCATCAATTATGCCAAGACCCGTGAGGTATACGCCGCTTATCGGAAAACTGGGTACAGCAAAGCGTTTTTGGAAGCCCACCGGGAGGAGATTGCTCTGCACAAGGCGGCGAAAGCTGCCTTTGATGAAGCCGGGCTTCAAAAGCTGCCGAAGGTCAAGGAGTTGGATGCGGAGTTCGCAGAGCTGCTGACCAAAAAGAAAGCAGCCTACCCGGACTACCGCAAGGCGCGAAACGAGATGCAGGAACTGGTTCGGGCACAGAAAAACGTAGAACGATTTTTTGCGGAAGAACAAACAGTACAGGAGAACGAGCAAGTTCGATAAGGAAAGATTGCCGGGAGTTGACCGAGAGTGGTCGGCTCCCGGTATTTTTTTGTGCTTTGCTATCCTGTTGGCAACAACACAGTCTATTGATTGTGTATTGGACGCACCACAACAGGTATTCTATGGAGTGTAAACAACTCTACTGAAATGGAGCGTGCTATGAAAGAATTATTCGGGCAGCGCCTGCGGGAGCAGCGGCAGAATCAGGGTTTGACGATGGAGCAGCTTGCAGAAAAAGCGAATCTCTCCACCAATTTTATCGGTGCAATTGAGCGTGGACTGAAAGAGCCTAGTCTCTCTACGCTCATCAGCATTCTGAACGCGCTGGATATTCCGGCTGACGTTCTGCTCCGTGATTACGTTGGAACAGCATCCCATGTGACCGATGACGAGATCTGCAAGCGGCTGGAAGGCTTGACCCCTATTCAGAAAAAGGCCGCACTCGACCTGTTGGACACCTATATCGCCAATCTCCCGTATCTTACAAACGAAGAATAATCAGCAACCCTTGCAAGCGTATCGGCTGGGATTTAGCCGGTACGCTTTTCATTTGCATCGCTTTCGGCTATAATCATTCTTATAGAGTGTATTGTACTCTATAGAATTGATTTGGAGGTGCTGAAATGAGAGAACCACGGTACAGTATTTTAGTGGATATTCAGGATGCAACCGAGCGCGCAAAACAGGGCAAGCTGGCGTTGTATTGGCAACGCACCATCCAGCGGGAATACCGATGCAAGAAAGTAACCCCTGCCGAGCAGCAGGCGTATGAGCAGTTGCAGAGCATTCTTTCCGAAGTGCCACAATGGAGCGATGAAGAAGAACTGCACCATGACATGGAGCACACCGGGGGCAAGCTCTGGTTCTGCCACTTCTGGACTGACCACCATTCCATGGTGCAGTTGACGGAAGATCGCAACGGCGCATTTACTGTTGCCTATGTGCTGGACACAGAGGCTTCCCCGGAGGTGCACCGGGAGGCCGCACAACTGGCGCAAAAGGTACTTGCGGGATGTATGCGGACATGGGGTGTTTCGCCACTGGATGCGCCGGTGGCGGAACAAATGAAGTATGCTTCATTGGCAGAAGCAGCATCACACCTTATGCAAGTCCTCGATGACCCGGAGAGTATCACCGGGTAAAAAAGCGTCCCGCAGGGATGCGTAGCCTGCATTGAAAAAATGCAGAACAAAGGGGTTTGGGGCACTCCCCAACAAGCATTTTGCAACGCAAAAAGTGTTTTTGTATAGACGAAAACATTGCTTGCACAATCTATGCGTCCTTTCAGTCCGCAAGTTAAAAGTTGAAGATCTTGCAGGAACTATAAACAGGAAAAAGAGTGACAGTGTTTCATTTTGAAATGCTGTCACTCTTTTTTGTTGTCTATATCACAGATGAAATAGCCTTATCATCTTGAAAGCAGCGTAAAGATTTATTATAATAAGATAAATGGTTGTTACTTGTGCAAAGGAGCTGTGAGGAATGAATCGAAATTGCCGCCGCAAAACAGAAAAGGTCTATGTGAAAGTGACTTCTGATTTTGACGCAACCGGCTATATGCAGCCCCGGCAGATCACATGGGGCGACGGCCGGACGTATCCCATCGAGCAGGTGCGGGACTTTCGCCCAGCATCTACCATTGCCGACCTGCCGGGGGACTGTTATACTGTAATCATTAAAGGACAAGAGCGGCATTTGTTTTTTGAACGTGCGGACCGAATGTTTCCCAGCCGCTTCGGGCGGTGGTTCGTGGAGGTCTGATAAGCACACGGAAAGGACAGGACGATGGACGGCAAAAAGCGCACCTATCTCGCAATCGACCTCAAGAGTTTCTACGCTTCGGTGGAATGCGTTGACCGCCATCTTGATCCGCTGACTACCAATCTGGTGGTAGCAGATGCTTCCCGGACGGAAAAGACCATCTGCCTTGCGGTGTCGCCCTCCCTGAAAGCCTACAAGATACCCGGCAGAGCACGGCTGTTTGAAGCAGTTCAGCGTGTCCGGGAAGTCAACGCCCAGCGGCTGCAAACTGCCATCCGGCAGAAAAAGGCAGTCCGGGGAGATGATGGCAGGTACCACTTTGCCAGCACCTCTTTTGATGCCAATGCCCTGAACGCAGACCCGGCACTGGGGCTGAGCTACATCGTTGCGCCGCCCCGGATGCAGCGGTATCTGGACGTGTCCACCCAAATCTACAAGACCTACCTCAAATATGTGTCCCCAGCGGATATCTACCCCTACTCCATCGACGAGGTTTTCATTGATGTGACGGGCTATCTGCCCTATTACCACATGAGCGCCCATGAACTTGCCATGACCATGGTGCGGGAGGTGCTGTACAACACCGGCATCACCGCAACGGCAGGCATCGGCACTAACCTCTACCTTGCAAAGCTGGCCATGGACATTGTGGCAAAGCACATCCCGGCAGACAAAGATGGTGTCCGCATTGCGGAACTGGATGAGCAGTCCTATCGGTATCTGCTGTGGAACCACAGACCCCTGACGGATTTCTGGATGACCGGTCCCGGAACCGTCAAGCGGCTGGAAGCTCATGGCATCTACACCATGGGGGACTTGGCACGGTTTTCCGTCCACGGAGAAGATCGTCTGTATGAGATTTTCGGCGTGGATGCAGAAATTCTCATCGACCACGCATGGGGCTATGAACCCTGCGGCATGGAGCAGATCAAAAGCTACAAGCCCAGCACCAACAGCATCAGTGAAGGCAGGTGCTGACCTGCCCTTACCCCAACGATAAAGCAAAGCTCATCGTCCGGGAAATGGCAGAGATCTTGATGTTCCGGCTTACCGAAAAGAAACTGGTGACGGAATCCATCACCTTGGAGATAGGCTACGACCGGGAGAACGTGGACAAGGGCGGCTACCGTGGTCTGACCCAGACCGACCGCTACGGCAGAATCATCCCCAAAGCGGCACACGGCACTATCCGGTTTGATGCGCCCACCAATCTAGGCAGCACCATCATCAACGAAAGCGCAAAACTGTTTGAGCGCATTACTAACCCTGCGCTGACGGTGCGGCGCATCACCCTCAACGCCAACAAGGTCACCCCGGACGAGGGCATCTATCAGGTGGACTTTTTCACGGACACAAAGAAGCTGGAAAAGGAAAAAAAACTCCAGCAAGCCATGTTGGGCATCAAGAACAAGTACGGAAAAAACGCCGTGCTGAAAGCCAGCAGCTACGAGGAAGGTGCACCATGCGCCAGCGCAACGCGCAGATTGGCGGGCACAGCGCGGGAGGTTCGGATGGAAAACTACAAAAATAGCAAGATCGGACAAGAGACTGCCCAAAAGTATGGGGACATCATAGAGATGGAACTCCCCCAGACCGAAGAATCCCTTCGCAAGCATCCCCGCATGACCTTGCAGAACCGGGCGAAGATCTTCTCTCCCTTTGCAGCACTGCGGGGTTATGATGAGCAGCTTGCCGCAGAAAAGCAGCGCACCGAGCGTGTGCCCAAGCGCATTCTGACCGAGGAAGAAATGTCGGCTCTGTCCGATCGACTGATGCAGGTCACCAAGGGCATGACCATCACGGTGCGGTACTTCAAGGAAGACACCGCCCACCCGGAGGTTCCAGCAGTGGGTAACTACATCACACTGACCGGAAAAGCAGACCGCATCGACCGGTGTTCCGCACCTTGCAAGTGGGCGACACCGTGGTGCCCTTTGAAGATCTGGTGGAGGTTAGCGGGGAGGGCATCATGGAGATCGACCAATATCTCGGCATTACAGTGGATTAAGCACAGAAAAGGCCACCAGTCGAAAAACGGCTGGTGGTCTTGCTTACTTATGGTGTATCATCGGTAACTGCTTGACTTTGTTTCCGACTTTTTTGCGTTCCAGTGAGAACACCATGTCTGGAGTGCGTTCAAAGAATCCTATATCACGCCGCCAGCTTGTTCCGCATTTGCAGTGGAACCGGCCAATGAACTGCTGTTTCATTTTGCGTCCGCAGTTCGGACAGATCCGTTTGCTGGCTCCCATAGCCCCTCCGTTTAATATCGAAATTCAGCTTGCAAAAAAGCAGATTCAAATTAAAACGCACAAAGCTGCTTAACGGGCGTCAACGGGAATCTTTTTTCCACGCCTGCCATGGTGCACATTTGCGTGCCGGGCAATTCCAGAGAAGCGTGTGCGCAGGAAACTGCCATTTTAAGCAGCTGGTCGCCTTGCGTGTGCTGTTTGGCGATTGCATAGGCAAAACCGGATACCATGGAATCTCCCGCACCTTGAACGCCCTTTACATCCACCGAGACAGGTTCTGAATACCATGCAGCCTCCGGCGTGACCAGCAACGCACCCTTTTCGCCAAGAGAAACTGCGCCGTAGGCAATGTTGTGCTCTATGAGGATTTGACGATAGCTTGCACAGAACTCCTGCGTTACACTGGATGAACGCCAAAAGTGGCATAATATTCTTCTTCGTTGGGTTTGATCAGAACAGGAGATGCCTCCATTCCGTTCAGAAGCAGCGGCCCCGATGCGTCCAGAATAAAGGGCACGTCATATTCCTGTGCGCTTTTGCCAAGTTCATAGTAGAAGTCGTCAGGAAAGCCCGGTGGCACACTGCCGCCGAGGATCAGCACCGATGTTGTGGGCAGAACATTTTTGACAGCGCGAATAACATCCACGGCAGTTTCGGGATGTAGAGGAGTGCCCTTTTCGTTGAACTCCGTCATGCAGCCCGTAGATGTTTCAAACAGCTTGATATTGATACGGACATTTCCGGGGACGGGGATAAGCTCTGCATCCATATCTCTTTGCTTGAAGAAATCCGCTGCTTCTCCATCTGAATGGCTCAGGCAGACGCTTTTGACCGGCATTCCAAGCTGGGTAAGTGCCAGCGAAACATTGATGCCCTTGCCGGAAAAGTCGCAGATCGTTTTCTGGACACGATGGCTATGACCAAGGTTGACGGAATCCACCTGAATCGTGCGGTCAATGCAGGGATTCGCAGTAACAGTTGTAAAGTGCATGGGTTCTCTACCTCCTATCCGGGGAGCATTGTTTCAGCATCCCGGAAACTGGATATGTTTATTCTTTTTCACTGGAAGGAATGTCAGTGTACAATTCGATCTTACCGCAGGAAGGACAGAATGCCGCTTTTACTTTTTTCTGGTCGGCTCCCTTTTTTATCACAGGCAGGTTAAATATTAGGTAATTTTCGATCTTGAACTTGTAATCCATGATCATTTCAGCATGACAAATGGGACAGTTCATAAGATGCATACCTCCTGACGTTTTGATACACCTAGTCTAGCATACAAAACGAACGCTGTCTATTGGCGGAACGAAAACGGCTATCATGAGAAAAATAATAAAGGACGCTCTTAAAATCCCGATAGAAAAACAAGATTTTTTGCAGATGATATGTTATAATAAAAGAAATACAGCACCTGCTGAACGGACGGAAAGGACACCACGATTATGGAAGAAAACAAGAAACCGGAAACTACCTCGCAACAGGATTCGGCACCCGTAGATTACAGCCGCTACATGGGAACGTTGAACCGCATCTACCGCCGCAACAACAATCCCAAGAAGAAGCGGCTGGGGGATGGCATAACCTCTCTGAAACAGGAGCAAAAGCCGGCAGAGCCTGCCAAACCGGAAAACGGAAAGAAAGACCACAGCTTCCTGATCACGCTTGCTGTGTCGATCGCCATTATCCTGATCCTGTGGCTCATCAAAAAGTTCTAAACCGTGCCGAATCGGAATATCTTTTCGGGATCGCAAAGGTTTAAAGTCCCCAAGCGTCCAACTTACAACAAAAATGAGACAGGCGACCCGCCTTTCGGGAAGCCTGTCTCATTTTTCCGTTGGGGGCTATCTGCGTTGCGGCGAAGCAGCCCGGTTTGGAAACTCAGTGATTGAAGGAGAATGGGGAAACTACTTAAAGACTGATATCCTTGCCGCCATTGAGCTTGCTGAAAGCCAACAGAGAAATGACAGTGAGGATGGTCATAATGGTGGACAATGCGGCTGCAGTACCGTAGTTGCCGCGGATGACCTCGGTATAGATTGCTACCGTCAGGGTCTTGGTCTTGCCGGTATACAGGATGATTGCGGTAGACAGTTCACTGATCATGGTGACCCAGCTCAGGATGGCACCAGAGATGATGCCGGAGGCATCATGGCACTGTGATGCGGAAGAATGCCTTCATCTTGGAAGCGCCCAGCGAGATGGCAGCTTCCTCAATGCTCATGGGGATCTGCTGCAGGATAGCCACCGACGAGCGGATGGTATAGGCAGACGCCGGATGATGAGTGCCACCACCATGATGAGCATGGTGCCGCTGATGAGGAGCGGGGGCTTGTTGAAGCCGATGAGCAGTGCGATGCCAAGGACCGTGCCGGGCACGATGTAGGGGATCATCGAGAGGATGTCCACCACGTTGGTCAGGGCATTGCGGCGGCGCACCACCAGATAGGCGATGAGAACTGCCAGCAGCACGATGACGACCAGTGCCAACAGGGGGATGATGATGGTATTCTGAATGCTGCGACCCAGCTTGCCGATGGCGGTCTGGTAGCTCTGCAGCGAGTAGCCGTCCACAAAAATCTTACCCTGCGTGTTCTTGAACGAGGTGTAGATGACGTAGGCTGCGGCATGATGGCGATGCCACTACAAGGTAGACGACCAGATGTACCAGAGCGTTGATGCCCTTGCGGGCCTCCCGCTCATCCACGGGGTGCATACTGTTCAGAGCAAAGGCGTTCTTGTTGGAAACGTACTTCTGGACGAGGAATACCAGCGTGGTGATGACGATAGCGATGACGGCGATAGCGGCTGCAAAGCCGTCGCTGCCGCCCACCTCGTTGATGAACTCGGTGTAAAGGACAACAGGGAAAGTACGGTAGCCCTCACCGATCAGCATCGGGGTGCCGAAGTCTGCAAAGGAGCGCATGAACACCAGCAGAGCTGCTGCCAGCAGGGTGGGCATGATAAGGGTACGACCACCTTGAAGAAGCAGGCGATGCCAGAGCAGCCGAGGTTCTCAGCCGCCTCAATGAGGGAGTTGTCGATGTTCTTCAGCGCACCTTTGGCGTAGAGGAACACCAGCGGGAACAGCTGGAGCGTCATGACCAGCACGATGCCGCCGAAGCCGTAGATGTCCGGGATGGCGATGCGAGGTTTTTGAAGAAGGTGGTAATGACACCGCTGCGACCCAGCAGCAGGATCCACGAGTAGGCACCGATGAAGGGAGCCGACATGGATGCCACCACAATGAGGATGTTCAGCACGGACTTGCCCTTGATCTTAAAGATCGTGAACAGGTATGCCAGTGGGGTGCCAATGGCGATGGAGAGCACCGTTGCTGTGATGGATACCTTGAAGCTGTTGATCAGAGTATCGAAATAGTAACTCTTGGAGAAGAACTTGGTGAAATAAGCCAGCGTGAAGCCGCCGGTGTCGGGGTCCAGCACAGACTGGCGGATCAGGTACGCCATGGGGTAAAGCAGGAACAGTGCATAGAGTGCGATGGTCCCCAGCGTAATGGCTCCCCAGACATCAAGACGGAACTTATTATTGTTTTTCATAAGCGTCGCTCCTGATGAGATTGGTACCGCCGTCCTTGGTAAAGACGTTGATCTTCTCTTTCTTGACCTTCAGCAGCACCTTCTCGCCCTTCTTGAGGCCCTCGCCAATGGAGGACTCTTCCACGATCTCCACCGAGTCACCCTGATCGGTGTCAATGGTGTAGTGGGTGTTGAGACCGAGGTAGGTGCACTCCTGCACGGTGCCGTGGATGCCATCGGTGCCGTCCGTGCAGATAATGAACTCCTCCGGGCGGATGGAGCAGCGCACATCCTGCTCGGCAGCCTTATCCAGAGCGACGATGTGCTCATGGTAGCCGTCGGCAAAGGTGATGACGCCGTCCTTGACATGAGCGTCCACGATGTTGGTGCGTCCGATAAAGGTGGCAACGAAGACATTCTTCGGGCGCTGGTAGATGTCACGGGGCGTGCCAACGTGCTGGATGACACCGTCCTTCATAACGGCGATACGGTCACTGATGGCCATTGCCTCTTCCTGATCGTGGGTGACGTACACGGTGGTGATGCCCACGCTCTTCTGGGTGTGGCGGATGACGCTGCGCATCTCGATGCGGAGCTTTGCGTCCAGATTGGAAAGCGGTTCGTCCATCAGCAGCACATCCGGCGAGATGACCAGTGCACGAGCCAGTGCGATACGCTGCTGCTGACCGCCGGAAAGCTGGTTGGCATCCGGTCGGCATACTGCATGATCTGCATCAGGTTCAGAAACTCATCTGTCCGCTTCTTGATCTCGGCCTTGTCCACCTTGCGGTTCTTCAGACCGAATGCCACATTGTCCCGGACAGAGAGGTTCGGGAAGATGGCATAGTTCTGGAACACCATGCCGATGTTGCGCTTGCTGGGGTCCATATCGTTGATGCGCTTCTCGTTGAAGAAGATGTCGCCGCCCTCAATGGAGTTGAAGCCTGCGATCATACGGAGAAGGGTGGTCTTGCCGCAGCCGGAGGGACCCAGCAGGGTGAACAGTTCACCATCTCCGATCTCCAGATTCAGGTCCGGGATGACCGTATTATTCCCGTAGCGCTTTACTGCGTCTTTGACTGATATTCTGCTCATACTAGCCTCCTGCTGCCCTTTGAATTACTTGCTCTGCAGATCGGTGAAGATCTCAGTGTACTTGTCCACCAGCTCTGCCTTGTGGGCACTGACGTAGGGAATGTCCTCTTCGATGACATTGATATCTGCCATCGGGGTCATGGCGTCGTTGGTAGCAGCGTCCTTCATAACAGGACGGTTGGTCAGGGTGCTGCCCCAGATGTTCTGTACTTCCTCACTCAGGATGAAGTCGATGAACAGCTTGGCGTTGTCCATGTTCTTTGCGCCCTTGATGATGGTAGCAGAAGCAGGCAGGAAGACAGTGCCTTCCTTCATGTAAACGATCTTGACAGGTGCGCCGTCCAGAACCAGCTGTGCACAGGGATCCTCATAGGACAGACCCACCACATACTCACCATCGGCAACTCCCTTGTAGACGCCGCTGGAGCTTTCGCAGATCTTGCCGTCTACGTTCTGGAACAGGTCGTGGACATACTGCCATGCCTTATCATCCTCGTAGCCGCCCATTGCCAGCAGCATATTGGTCAGGTGTGCGAAAGCGGAAGAAGAGTTGGCGGGGTCGGCAGTGGCGATCTTGCCTTCAGAGCCGGGTTCAGCAGATCTTCGTAGCCTCGATCTTGATGTCACCGATGAGGTCGGTGTTGACGATGAGGACACTGCCGTCCAGCACGTTGCCGGTGATGAAGCCGCACTTATTCTTGTAGGCGTCGATGACGTTTGCATCGTTGGCGGAAACATACGGCTCCCACAGATCTTCGTTGGTGTACATCAGCGACCAAGAGCCGCCGAACAGGACATCTGCGTAGGGATCGTTCTTCTCGGACTGGATACGCTTGACCAGCTCGCCGGTGCCGGCCTGAATCAGCTCGACGTTGACGCCGTATTTCTCTTCAAACAGAGGAATGGTGGCGTTCAGCAGGCCCTCAGAGTTGGGCGAGTAGATCACGAGGTCGCCACCGCCCTGTGCAGCAGTACCAGAAGCGGCAGTGGAAGCAGCGGTAGAACCGGCAGAAGAGGTGCTGGCGGAGGAGCCGCCGCAAGCGCTCAGAGCAGCAGAAGCTGCGATAACACCGGTAGCCATCAGGAACGAACGACGAGAAATCTTTTTCATAGTAAAAACCTCCATTTTTTACTTGAAACCTTTCGATAGTCCCATTTTAATGCTTCTAGCACAAAAATAATACTCGAATTGCAGAACAAATGGCAAAAATACCGAACAGCGGCTGTTCGGTATTTTTGCGTACACTTATTTCAAGGTGCTCTGATACTCCCGCACCGAGCAGCCTATGTATTTTTTAAAAACGTGGTTAAAATATTTGTACTCACCAATGCCGCACTCCCAGCCGATTTGGGAGATGGGCAGTTTTCCCTTCCGGATGAGTTCCAGAGCGTTCTGAATACGGCAGCGGTTGAGGTAGTCAATGACCGTTGTGCCAAGCTCTTTCTGAAACTTCTGGTTGATGTATCGTTCCGAGTAGTGGAACTGTTCCTGAAGGTCAGCAAGTGTTATCTTGCTCTGGTAATTCTCTTTCAGATAGGCTACGATGCGCAGCACCAGCGGGTCAGTGACCTTATCTTCGCTTAATGGCGGCAGAGCTGTCCGGCTGCGGACGGCCTCTGCCTCGTCTCCCGCTGTTGGAGGTACTGGTTATCCCCCGCAAGGCGGACAGCCTTCTCCAGCGCAGTACGCATCTCATCCATGTCGAGGGGTTTGAGCACATAATCCGATACGCCGTTCCGGATGGCCTGCTGGGCGTACTCAAACTCCGAGTAGCCTGTCAGGATGATGGCAATATAGTTGAATTTCTCTCGGGTGTCGGCGATCATCTCAAGACCGTTTTTTACCGGCATGGTAATGTCGGTAATGACGATGTCAGGCTGCAGTTCAGCGATCTTTTCTTCACCTGCTGCCCCGTTCTCTGCCTCGCCCACCACCGAGCAGCCGCACTCCTCCCACGGTACCGAGTAGCGAATGCCCTTGCGGATGATTTCTTCATCTTCTACCAGCAGAACGCGATACATGGTTTACATTCCTCCCAGTCGGAGCTTGAGCTTCACCGTGAAGCCTTCGCCCTCGGTGCTGTCGATGGTCAGTCCGCTGTCACCGCCGTAGCCCAGCCAGATGCGACGGTTGATGTTCTGCAGACCATTGTGCTCGATGTTCACTTCATCCGAGCGCAGGATGTCTCGCAGCTGTTCCAGCATTGTCTCGTCCACGCCTCCGCCGTTGTCTTCTACCGTGAAATAGAGCGCATCCTCTCCCAGCCAGCCCCGTACTCTTATATGGATGCATGGCTTCTTCTGGAATCCATATTTGATGCTGTTTTCCAGCAGGGGCTGTAAAAGCAGCTTCGGGATGATGAACTCCATGCAGGCGTCGTCGATGTCGATCTCGTAGGAGAAATTCGCACCGAAGCGGGTGGACTGGATCACAAGGTAATCCTGAAGATATTTCAGATCATCTTTAACGGTGACATTGTGCTTTGTGTTGTTGATGCTGTAGCGCAGGATGCCGATAAACCGCCCGATCAGCTGCTGGGCTCGCTGGGGGTCTGTCGGGATAAGATAGCGGATATTGTCCAGCGTGTTATAAATAAAGTGGGGATTGATCTGCGCCTGAAGATTCTGCATCTCCATCCGGTTGTTCACTTCGGCAAGAGCGATGTTGCGCTGGCTCAGCTCTTGAATGCTGCGGACCATCTTGTTGACCTGACGGGCGATTTCCTCGATCTCATCGCCGGTGTCGATCTCGATGATGTGATCAGGGTCCTCCTTGCGGATGATGCGGATCTCCCGCACGAGGGTGTCCACCGACTTTACCATCTGCTCGGTCATAGCGTGCATGATACGGGCGAACATTGCCGCCCAGCTCAGTTCCAGCAGTACGATCAGGAGCAGACCCACGAAGAGGTAACTATAATTCGTGGGCGAGTAGATGAAGGAGTAAGCCAACACCGTGCCGTTTTCCAGCGAGCGGCTGCTGCGAAGATAGCGGTTCCCGTTCACTCGCACATACTGCGCCGCATCGGCAGGCAGATACTTGTTGGCGTTCTTCTGAGAGAGGAAGGAGGAGTTTGAACAGGCGATGACATCACCGTTGGGTTTGGTGAGGATGGCGTCGTACTGGTACTGGCTGAACAATTTTGTCCAGTCGTTCTCGTTCAGATAGACTGCCACAGCACCCTGATATTCGCCATCCCGGTAGAGCGGATGGATCATAACGTATTCTGAGCTGTTGGCTCGGAAGTGGTAGACCGTGGTGTAGACGGTCCGCATAAGATGGCAGGCGTTGTCCACGGCGATGCAGTTGAATTCCTGCCGGTGGAGATTCATCTCTCTCTCCGAAAAGGTCGTGAACCGAACATCTCCCTTGGAGTCGGTGAGGATGAGCTGCATCTCCACAAGAGCCGAGACGTTGTACTGGCTGATAAGATAACGCAGGTTGTCCTGATCCTTCCGCAGCTCGGAGAGGAACAGCTCGGTGTGTCCGGCGTCCAGCAGAAAGGCTGACGTGTTATTGTACACCTCATGGAAGGTGGAGGCGACACTCTCCAGATGGTCTTCCCGCCGGGCGTTCTGGTTGAGAGCATTCACAACGGCGATTGCAATGCAGAACAAAAGACATCCCAGCAACAGGCTTGAGACCAGCTTACGGGAGGTGCTCCGCTCCAGCTCCTGCTGAAAGCGGCTCTTTTTGTAGGTGCGATCAGGGTGACTATGGTCCATACTTTCTTCGCTCCTGCTCTTCGACAAACTTCACCATACTACGATTATAATGCCTTGAATCAGATGCGTCAACGGGCGATTTACTGTCACTTTTTATTGCATAACACAAAAAAACTGCCCGGAACGACCTTCTCCTATCGTTCCGGGCAATTTTGCAGGAGGAATCTGCTACCGTGGATGTCAATCAGGTGAACTGACGAAACGTCCTCGTTTCAGGTGACACGATCAAACGTTCTCGTTCAGGAATGCAGCAATTTCTTCTGCTGCGACAGTCTCATCCTCACCCTCAACCGTGACGGTGATGGTTTCGCCCTGCTTGATGCCAAGTCCCATGACTGCCATCAGCTTGCGCATATCACAAGCCTTGCCGTCCTTTTCAATGGTGACCTTGCTGGTATACTTTTTTGCCAGCTTGACCAGCAGACCGGCGGGGCGGGCGTGGACACCAAGTTCGTCCTTGATGGTATAAGTAAACTGTTTCATGGGTTCTCCTTCATTTCCTTCTTCTTTAGCGTGCAAAAAGGGCAGATCAGACGGCGCTCTCGTAGTCCAGCATGAACTGCACAATGCCGTCCATAGCCAGCTCACGAGGGTCGAGCTTCAGCTGACCCTCACGGATCTTGGCATAGCTGATGGGCATATACTGGTGCAGCATATTCATGGGGATGGGGTACTCGCGCAGGTTGTCGAACAGCTTGTTCATGGCTGCAACGACTTCCGGCTGACCGATGTAGTAGCGGGCACGGTCAGAGTAGCTGTACTTGCGGCACTGTGCCAGATGCTTTTCGTCACCGTGGTAGTGCTTTTCCCAGTTTGCAGGGGAAGCCAGCATGACCTGATCCAGCGTTTCGATGAAGTTGGCGCGCTTTTCTTCCGGCACCAGCTCCTTTTCCATCATGCTCAGAGAGAACAGAGCTTCCCGCAGACCAAAGGTCAGAGCAGGACCGACCTTCAGGATGGCAATGCCGTCCGTGACCATGTTGTACAGGTCGGTTGCGGTCTGGTAGTCGGTAGAGTGACCCTCGAAGCAGATGTCAGGGAACTCCTTCAGAGCGGCGCACAGGTCAACGGCAGCAGCGGGGTTGTAGTCGAACACCTGCTCATCGCCAAACTCCACACCGGCTGGACAACGACTGCGATAACATCCTTCATGCCCTCGCCAACGCCTTCCTCAGTCCAGACGCGCTGATAGGTGGAAACGGTATCACGGAATGCTTCGGGCTTGGTGACAGCCAGCGTATCCTCAGCTTCGGTTGCACCGCCGGGGATGGGCACTTCGCTGCCGATAACGAACACCGGGCGCATTGCATCGGGCTTTTCAGCCTTCAGCTCCTCGTAGCCCTTCATGGCAGCCTTGTACAGCTTTGCGCCACGCGAGCGATGACCTCGGTCTGGAGCAGACCTTCCGGGTCGTCCGCAACCTTCATGCTGGTATCCAGATGGATCTTGGTAAAGCCAGCGCGTGCATACTGGTAAACCAGTTCCACGGAGTTTTCCATTGCTTCGGACTCCGGCAGCTTCTGCCAAGTCAGAGGTCCGAGGTGGTCGCCTGCCAGAATCATCATGTTTTCGGGCAGACCGATGTCGCTTGCCATTTTCAGGACCATCTGATAGAAATCAGCGGGCTTCATGCCGGTGTAGCCGCCAAACTGGTTGACCTGATTGGCGGTTGCCTCGATCAGAACAGGGATGTTGCGCTCCTTTGCACGGCGCAGGGCGATCTCGATTACCAGTTCGTTGGCACTGCAATAAGAGGGGATGCCGCAGCGAATGCCCTGACGGCGCTTATCCATCATTTCCTGAAGGGGATGTTTCATTTCTATTCTCCTTTTTATTGATTCAAGCTCTTACAGCTTTGCCTGACCCATGCAGTAGGTCTGGAGCACATCGTAGTTATCCTCCAGTACCACAAGGTCGGCGTCCTTGCCCACCTGAATGGAACCCTTGCGGTCATCCAGATGCAGGCAGCGAGCCGGGTTGATGGTGCAGGCGTTCAGCGCATAGTTGAACGGTACCATTGCATCCTCGACAAGGATCTTCAAGCCCTTGTTGATGTTCAGGGTAGAGCCAGCCAGACCGCCGGTAGAGGTCAGGTGTGCGCTGCCGTCCGGGTAGATCACGATCTCGTTGCCGCCGAAGATGTACTTGCTGCCCACCGGGGTGCCCTTTGCCATCAGAGCGTCGGAGATCATGATGGCGTAGTCGGGGCCTTGCTCATGAAGTAGTTGTTCAGAGCAGCCGGGGTGGAATGGCAACCATCGCAGATGATCTCGCCGTACATGGTGCGGATGCGGTATGCTGCACCCACCAGACCGTTTGCGCGGTGGTTGAACGGAGTCATACCATTATAGACATGGGTCATGGAGCGTGCGCCGTTGGCGTAAGCCATGACTGCCTGCTCGTAGGTGGCAGCACTGTGACCGATGCTGACCACGATGCCCTGAGAAGCCAGATAGCGGGTCAGCTCAAAGTTGTCGTCCTGCTCGGTAGCCAGCGTAACATAGCGGATATGGCCGTGTGCGGCTTCCTGATAGTGCTTGAACTGCTCTACGCTGGGCTTTGCAATGAACTGCTCCGGCTGTGCGCCTTGTACTTCATGTCCAGATAAGGACCCTCGAAGTGGATGCCAAGGATCTCGGCACCGTCGTAGCCGCCCTCCATGACACGGGCAACGTTGGCAACCGCATTGGTCAGCACCTCAACGCTCTGGGTGATGGTGGTAGCCAGAAAACTGGTCACGCCCTCCGAAACGATATGCTCTGCCCAGTAACGCAGACCTTCCTCGTTTGCATCGTTGGTGTCAAACTCATAGGCACCGTGCAGTGGATGTCCATAAAGCCGGGGACGATACGCTTGTCACCGTAATCGTCATCTACATCCTTTGTCCCATAGGGGAAAATGCCGACGATCTTACCCTCTTTGACCTCAATGGCAGCAGGCACAAACTGATCAGCGATCCATACTTTTTTACTTTGAATTATCATCTGAATTGTCCTCCTTCCGAGTGAATTACCCTTATGCCATTATACCGCATACTTTCGGAAAAATATTTACAATTTTCAATCGACTTGTTACTTGTTTCGGCAAACATACCCAAAAAGCCATAGAAATTCAATGGTAAGACAAGGAAAACACCGCTTCCGTTTGTCTTTTTCAAACAAAAAGTTATGGCTTTCAGTTGCCCCCTTGTTTTCTGCTATGGGGGTGTGATATAACAGGAAGGAAGGGATAGTGCGCTTTGGTAAGCCCTGTCTATGATTCGGATAAATACCAACCGATTAGGAGGTAGAATAGCATGAGCATTTTTAATCTGACTGATGAGAAGATGAAGGAAACTTCTTCCACTTTTACTGCACATGAGATCTATCAGCAGCCTGCAACTTGGCGCAAGACCTGCGCACAGCTGGCTGGCTGCAAGGACGAGCTGCAGGCTTTTATCGATCAGGTCGTCAAGCAGGATGACTTCGACATCGTTCTGGTCGGCGCAGGCACCAGCGAGTTCGTTGGCAACTCCCTGTTCCAGGCTCTGAACCCCAAGTACAACTACAAGGTCAAGTCCTACGCTTCCACCGATATCGTTCCCTCCCCGGAGAACTTCCTGTCCCGCACCAAGCCCACCCTGCTGGTGAACTTTGGCCGTTCCGGCAACTCTCCCGAGTCTCTGGGCAACGTGGAAGCAGCAGAGGTCGTCTGCCAGAACCTGTACCACCTGTTCGTGACCTGCAACCACGAGGGCACTCTGTCCAAGATGGCTGCAAGCCGCAAGAACTGCTTTGCCCTCAACCTGACCCCGGAGACCCATGACCAGTCCTTCGCCATGACCTCCAGCTACAGCAATATGTATCTGGCAACCTATCTGGCATTGAATCTGGACAAGCTGGATGAGATCACTGCCGAGGTCGAGAAGCTGGCCGTTGCAGGTCAGCACTTCCTCGATGACCAGTTCGGTGAAGTCCAGAAGATCGTGGACGAGTTCGATTACAATCGTATCGTTTATCTGGGCAACATCGGCCTGAAGGGCGTTGCACAGGAGTCCGCTCTGAAGACTCTGGAGCTGACTGCCGGCAAGGTCGCTACCATGTACGATTCCGAGCTGGGCTTCCGTCACGGTCCCAAGTCCATCATTGATGATAACACCCTGACCATCGCTTATCTGAGCGACGATGAGTACCGCCGCCGCTATGAGCTGGATCTGGTCAAGGAAATGGCACATCAGCGCAAGGGCAACAAGATCGTCGTTGTTTACAACCACGATTGCGAAGGCATTGAGGAGCTGGCAGATTACCCCATCCAGATCAAGATCGGTCAGGACATGGAGAACGTTCTGCTGGGTCTGGACTTCATCCTGTTTGCTCAGACCATCGCTCTGATGAAGTCTCTGTCTCTGGGCATTACCCCGGACAACCCCTGCCCCACTGGTGAGGTGAACCGTGTTGTCAAGGGTGTCACCCTGTATCCGTACACGCTGAAGTAATTAAAAAATCAGGAGGGCAACGAACATGATCGGTTTGGTAGTTACCGGCCACGGCCATTTTGCTGATGGCATCCACACTTCCGCTCAGATGATCGCTGGCGAGAACGAGTATGTCCGCTATATCAACTTTGAAGAAGGTATGTCCCCGGAGCAGCTGGCGGAGAAGTTCAACGCCGCATTCGATGAGTTCCGCACCTGCGATGGCGTTGTGGTTCTGTCCGATCTGCCCGGCGGCTCTCCCTTCAAGACTGCAGTGGAGTGCAAGTACGCACGCCCCGATCAGAAGATCGAGGTCATTGCCGGCACGAATCTGCCGATGCTCGTTACCGCTGTTACGATGCTGGATATGGAAGATGATCCCCGCTCTCTTGCAGAAGAACTGGTTGACACCGGCAAGGATTGTATGGTAATCTTTGAGTTACAGGCTCCTGCCGAAGAAGCCGAATCTGATGAAAGCGACGGAATCTAAACAATGATCAATTGGGAAGTAATTATTTGGACTTGCATTACGCTGGCAGTCATTATGGGCGTGATCGGTCTCATCCTGTATGCTATCTCTGCCAAGAATATGCGCAATAAGCGCAAGGAGCTTGGCGAAGTCCATACGGACATGAAGGTCGGTTCCCGCATTATGTTTGCCGGTGGCATCTACGGCAAGATCGTAAGCATGGAGGATGAGGATACCCTCCGTGTGGAAGTTGCACCGAAGATCGTTATTACTATTTCCCGTTATGCCGTCCAGAGCATCGTAAAATAATTGCTTTGGTATTTTAATAGCGTTGATCTTGTGTGCCTTCCCTTCATTCGCACACAAGACTTCCATAAATATCTTCATTTGCCAAGAGACCCTCTATCCCAAGCGTAAAAAGACAGGCAGTGAGTGCTGCGCGGCCTCCTGCCTGTCTTTTTACATTCTTAACAAGTCATCCAAGACCTCTTCTTTCCATGATAGAACCCCCACAGCGGTTTGCCATACCGCTGCGGGGGTTCTGTCTTTAAGTGAAAAAAGAATTAGAGCCGATGCTCCGAAGAGCACCGGCTCCAATCCTTAAGGAAGAATGTCTTATGTGGGTTAAGACGGATAAATTCTAAATTATGCCTTGCCGTTGCTGCCGCAGACAAGGATCTTGCTCATGACGTACTCCTTGACCTGCTCACGACCAACTGCACTGTACTTCTTCGGGTCGAATGCCTCGGGATCGCCTGCGAGGTACTCCTTCAGACCCTTGCTGAATGCGATGCGGAGGTCGGTGGCATAGTTCACCTTGCACATACCGCGGGCAACGCACTCACGGACGGCATCATCCGGGACACCGGAGGTGCCATGCAGCACCAGAGGAACAGAAACGACCTTGCGGATCTCGCTCAGGCGGTCGATGTCCAGCTTCGGGGTTCCCTTGTAAACGCCGTGCGCAGTGCCGATAGCAACAGCCAGAGAATCCACACCGGTGCGCTCCACGAACTCAGCTGCTTCGGAAGGAACAGTGTAGCCATTGCCATTGCCGCCGTCCAGATCATCTTCCTTGCCGCCGACCTTGCCCAGCTCGGCTTCCACAGGGATGCCGGCTGCATGGCAGGCACGAACAACTTCCTTGGTGATCTCGATGTTTTCCTCGAAAACATGGTGAGAACCATCGATCATCACAGAGGTGTAGCCTGCACGGAATGCTTTCATAGCCAGCTCGTAGCTGCTGCCGTGGTCAAGGTGCATCACAACAGGAACAGTAGCCTCGGAAGCGGCAGCTGCGACCATGGCATGGAACATAGCCGGAGAAGCGTACTTCAGAGTACCCGGAGTGGTCTGGACGATAACGGGTGCACGCAGCTCCTCAGCAGCGGCGATGATTGCCTGAACCATCTCCATGTTCTCTGCATTGAATGCGCCGATTGCATAATGGTTCTTCTGAGCATCCAGCATCAGTTCTTTGGTAGTGACTAAAGCCATAATTACCCTCCTGAAACATTTACTTTCTTATCGTTTACTCTGCCCTTCAAGAGCCGATCGCTCATAATGCAGATAGGATATACAAGCATCCACCATTATTATAGATAGTCGTCACTAATTTATCAAGAGCAAAAAACGGTGAAGCCTTTGCAATTTACGGTTAGAAATCGAGGTGGGCGTCTTTCCGGGCGGCTTCCAGTACGGCTACCGCCGATCTCATTGCACGAATGCGCCGCTCTTTGACGGCATCCTGCGGAACAATCAGGAAGTTGGAGATGCCAAGAACTTCAAACCACCATGGCGTATCGGAGATTTCACTGATGTAGGGTTCTTTTCCCTTCCGGGTGACAACAAGTTTCTGGCAGTTGTTGCTGCCCGGCTCAATCAGGATGCTGCCCTCGGTGCCAATGATCTGGGCACTGTTGTGCGCAGAGCTATCTTTTGCAGCCGTACACTGACAGACAAAATTCGGGTATTCCAGAATCAGGATGCCGCTGGTGTCGATGCCGTTGGCGTGGCGGTTCGGGTAATAGTGGACGGCTTTCGGGTCGCCAAAAAGCCCTACCACAAAATAGATATTATAAATATTGAGGTCCATCAAGCTCCGCCGCAGTATGCGGGGTCGAACACAGGGGGAGTCTGCCCATTCATAAAGGCATCGTACCGGCTGGAATACTGGCAGAAGGTGCAGGATACCGTCTTGATGTCACCGATCTCCTTTGCAAACAACTTTGCCAGACCATAGTTCGGGTGGTCGATGGTCGTAATAGCCTCCAGCAGATGCAAATGGCGCTCTTCCGCAAGGCCGAGCAGTTCATCCAGCTGTGCCAAGGTGGGGACGATGGGCTTTTCGCAGAGAACGTGCTTTCCGGCCAGCAGCGCAGCCTTGGCCTGCTCAAAATGCAGGCTGTTGGGGGTGGCGATATATATAAGTTCCACCTCCGGGTCTGCCAGCATCTCGTTGTACTCGGTATAGACCTTGGGAATATGAAACTCGTTGGCCATTGCAGCTCTGGTGTCTGCGTTGCGAGAATACACGGCAACAACAGGCATTGTTGTAGGACGCGCAAACTCCTTTGCCATCGTATGAGCGATGGAGCCTGTTCCAACCATTCCAATATTCATAGAGGATTCCTTTCACTTCTTATTTTGAAGATTCTGCTTTACAAACTCACTGGGCGACATATGATACTTCATATTAAAGGACTTGGAAAAATAATGGATGGAGGTGTAGCCCAGCCGCAGGGAAATCTCACTGATGGTATAGCGGTTTTCCAGCAGCATCTGACAGCTTCTCTCCAGCTTTTTATCATTGATGTACTTTTTCGGGGACTGGTCGATGGAATTCTTGAACATCAGCTGCAACGCCGTCCGCGACAGCGAAAAGTGTTCGCAGATTTCCGGGATCGTCAGAGGAAGGTAGATGTTTTCATCAATATAGGCAATGATCCGGTCAAACAGTTCATCCATTGCACTCTTGTGCACGGAATTGCTGGGCTGGTTCATGGGAGAAGCATAGGTCCCTTGCAGAAGCCGGATGATAATCTCAGTCAACAGACAGAGCATCAGACTGTTCATATAAGGAATGCCGGTTGTGCTTTCCCGGACGAACGCTTTTATTAAGGAGTTGATCTTCTGGTCATAGTGGAACACCCGGTTGATCAGAGCATCGTACCAGACCTCCTGTTCCACAGGGGTCAGATTGCGCATATCGAACAGCACCGTCATATAGGATGCGTTGTGGGTGTCATCCGTATACTGGGTGTGGAACTGACCGGGACCGTAGATCATCAGTTCCTTGTCTTTCAGCTGGTACAGTGTTCCGTCCACCTCAGTTTCGAGTTCGCCCTCGTCTACATACGTCAACTCAAAAAAGTTATGCTGCTCACCCTTAAAGCAGTAATTCGGGGTGCGGATTCTATAATAATACCCCAAGATCTTCTGCATTTCAATACGGGGCAGAACTGCAAGGAACTCATACTGGAAGGGAAATCGGTAACATGGAGAGAATAGCTGCTCTCGGCATACAGTTCAAATTCCAGCTTCTGTGTAGTAGAAACCGCCGCAAAATAGACATTGGGCTTGATGTGGACCAGCCGGTTCATGGCAAACTCTTGTACATCGGCGGCATCTGCCGTATGGGAGACCAGCAAAACACCGATGCCGTCTTGCACCTCTATATAGGTATCACAGTTAAAACAATAGAACTGTGATACATAGCGGCGGGTGATGGCGGTCAGATGCTGGTGGATCAGGTCAGGGTGCGTGAGCCTGATGGGTTCGTGGTAGGTCTGGCCGTACTCCAGAAAGCTGTCGTTGGAAGTTTCGCGTTGCATATCCAGAATCCTCCTTCTCTCAAACTTGTATTGAGTATAACATTTTTTGTTGAATATTACCAGCTTTTTCCGACGAGTTTTGGAAGATTGTAATGAGAAGCCACGAAAATAACCGATTTTTAGAAACAGTTTGTTAAAAAATATAAAGACATTTGTTCAAATATCGCCTATAATGTAGTTACTCTGAATTGGAAACTCAGACAAAAATTTCAAGGAGGAATGAAAAAATGCCGAACATTGTTCTAACTCGAATCGACAATCGTCTGGTTCATGGACAGGTTGCTACGCAGTGGTGCGGCGCAATCGGCGCAAACCTGATTCTGGTGGCAAATGACGAGGTGGCTGGCAACAGCCTGCGTCAGGGCCTGATGAACATGGCTGCTCCTTCATATGCAGCTATGCGCTACTGGACCATCCAGAAGACGATCGACACCATCCACAAGGCAAACGCAAAGCAGCTGATCTTCATCGTCTGCGAGAATCCGCAGGATGTCGTGAAGCTGGTGGAGGGTGGCGTTCCCATCAAGAAAGTCAACATCGGTAATATGCACATGGCTGACGGCAAGCGTCAGGTGGCAGGTTCCGTTGCAGTTGACGATTCCGATGTGGCTGCTTTCAAGCGGCTGCAGGAACTCGGTGTGGAACTGGAGATTCGTCGTGTTCCTACCGAACATGCGGAAAGCACCGACAAGCTGTTCAAGTAAACAGACGGCTGCTCTCCTAAATACTGAAAAGGAGTACTTATTATGGGCTTTAGTGCACTTCAGATCATTCTGGTCTTTGTGTGGGTCTTTATCGTGGCCATCGACCAGTTTGATTTCTTGGAATCCCTGTACCAGCCTATCGTTTCCGGTGCTGTCATCGGTGCGATCTTGGGCGATCTCCCCACCGGTCTGATCGTTGGCGGTACTTACCAGCTGATGACCATCGGTAACATGCCTGTTGGCGGCGCACAGCCGCCAAACGCCGTTATCGGCGGCGTCATGGCTACCGTGTTCGCAATTTCTTCTCATCTGGATACCACCGCTGCTGTCGGTCTGGCAGTTCCCTTTGCTCTGATCGGCCAGTACATGGTTACCTTCCTGTTCACCCTCATGTCCCCCATGATGTCCAAGGCTGACCAGCTGGCAGCAAAGGGCGACACTAAGGGCATTGTCCGTCTGAACTACATTGCAATGGCTCTGCTGGGCCTGCTGTTCGCAGTTGTCTGCACCCTCGGTATGCTGGGCGGCTCTGCAATGGGCACCACTCTGAGCAATCTGGCTGAGAAGTTCAGCTGGGTCATGGCTGGTCTGGGCGCTGCCGGTGGTATGATGCGTTTCGTCGGTTTCGCAACCCTGCTGCGTATCATGCTGTCCAACGAGTTCTGGGGCATCTACTTTGCTGGTTTTGCTCTGGCAACCATCATCGGCTACATCCCCGAACTGTCCGGCTCTGCTCTGCTGCTGATCGCATTTGTGGGCATTGCAATTGCTCTGTACGACTACCAGACTCGCGTTGCTATCAAGCAGGCTGCTGGTTCTGGTTTTGCTGCGAATGGAGGCGACGACGAAGATGGCATCTAATGCAACTCATTACAACAATCTGACTCCCGCGAAGCCTTTGGATAAGGCTACGCTGAATAAGATGGTGTTCCGTTCCCTGAACCTGCAGGCATCTTTCAACTACGAGCGTATGCAGGCTGCCGGCTGGCTGTACTGCATCCTGCCCGGTCTGGAAAAGATCCACGGCGATAACAAGGAAGACCTGAAGCTCTCCATGGAGCATAACCTTGAGTTCTTCAATACTCACCCCTTCCTCGTTACCTTCGTTATGGGCATCATCCTCTCTCTGGAACAGCAGAAGGCTGACATCGAAACCATTCGTGCCGTGCGTGTTGCCGCTATGGGTCCTCTGGGCGGTATCGGCGACGCAATCTTCTGGTTCACTCTGGTTCCTATCACCGCAGGTATCACATCGAACATGGCAATAAACGGATCGCTTGCTGGTCCTATCATGTTCCTGCTGATTTTCAACATCGTGCAGTTTGCTTGCCGCTTCTTCCTGATGTACTGGTCTTATAATCTGGGTACTAAGGCTATCGACATTCTGACTGCAAACGCTAAGGAGTTCACTCGTGCCGCTTCCATGCTGGGCGTGTTCATCGTTGGTGCTCTGACCTCCAACTACGGCGGCACCACCGTTGCTACCGTTATCGAGAACGGCGACAGCCCCATCGTTATCCAGAGCATTCTGGATGGCGTTCTGCCCAAGCTGATTCCTCTGGCTCTGACCCTCGGCCTGTTCTTCCTGATGAAGAAGAAGAACTGGAAGCCCGTTACCTGCATCGCTCTGCTGCTGGTGATCGGTCTGGTCGGCGCATTCTTTGGTATCTTCGCTTAATTCAAAGCTGGAGCTACAATGCACGCTGTACTTCTTGATTTTAATGGGACGATGTTCTTTGATACCCGCTTTCACATGGAGGCGTGGTCAGAGATCTATCATGAATTGCATCCCGAAGATACGAACCCTCTTGACCCTAAACTGATCTGCGGACCGTGTAATGAGTCGATCATTCAGAACATGGCACCGTGCTCAATGCCGAGGAGCGAAAGCAATACTCGGAGCGGAAAGAGGAACGGTATCGCAAGGTGTGTAGGAGAAATCCTGACAGTTTACACCTCGTAGCAGGTGCTGAAAAGTTGATGCAAGGCTTGCATGAGCGGGGCATCCCCTTTATTCTGGCAAGTGCTTCTATCAAGGCAAACGTTGATTTTTACTTCGACAGCTTCCCCATTGGGAAATGGTTGAAGAAAGAAGATGTTGTCTACGATGATGGACCTATGCTGATAAAGGCGAAATGCACTTAGAAGCTGCCAGACGACTGAACGTTCCGTTTGCGGAATGTATGGTCATCGAGGATAGTGTGGCTGCCATCACTCTGGCAAAACGAAATGGCGTAGGTCAGATCGTTGCATCGGTGAAAAAGCAGACGGGTCGGATTTGATCCAGCTTGGTGCAGAGCATTACATCCACGACTTTACAGAATTTGATTACGCATGGTTGGAAAACTGAAATTCGTCCAGTGAGTTTCCATTTCCACAGTTGATAAAAGACGGCTTCGGTTATACGGAGCCGTCTTTTTTCGTTAATAAACAGGTGAGGACAGTTTTATGGAGAGCTTGGCAAACCACCAGCAGATGGTCGATCCCACTATGGTATGGGGGTCGATCAAAAGTAACGCTGCGGTCAGAATGGACGTATCGTTCACTTGGAAAAAGGAAGAATGGCTGATCCCTGCAGTCTTTCCGATTCCGGGCGGATTGGCAGTAGATGTGGCTCGTAAGCTGCCATATTATCACCTGAAGAACCGCCTGACGATCTATGAAAAGCGCAAGAATGCCGGGTTCCATTCGCCGCTGGAACGGCTGATGCTGGACCGGTACGACCCCTTTCATTTTCATCCTAGGGGGCATCTTTTGACGGAGAACACCTGTATTGATGAATGGCGTTCGGAACGGTTCATCTGGAATCCGCTCCGAATGTCTCCCGTTACCCCCCAAGGATTATTATCCGGCCAGAAAGCTGGTGGAGCATTACGGATTCGATTTGAATACCGGGTGGGTCATCTTCCGGCTGTATTTCAAAAGCGAGCTTTTGTCAGTTCACGATCAGGAACTGACGCTGATGCTGGAAGCTCCCGATGAACCTGTGCCGGGGCCGATCTTGAAGATTGAAGAGGCGGGACAGCTTATCGTGTTTCAGAATCCGCTTACTAAAAAAGCGGAAATGATTACGGTCACTGTGCTGGAAAATGGGGTGATCGAACACCCTTTCAAAAAGCAGGGACCGGTCAAGTACCCCGCCAATTATGTGATTCTTCATTATCGCTTTCACCCGGAGAAAAAGGAACAACAATATTGTCTTATGGACACTTGGCTGACCGATGAACCGATCGAATTGGAACCGAGCGTAGAATCGGAGCAGCTGCACCCTGAAGAAGCGCAGCTCCATGACCCTCGGTTTTCCAAGGTGACCTTGCAGGACTATGTGGCAGAAAATAAAAATCATGCGGCATATTCCTCACTGACGCACTATCCGAGACTTTCGACCGAATGGCAATTTGTGGCGATCCACAAGGAAAGAAAGAATGTCCGTGTAAAGCTGAAAAGGGACTGGACATAACAACGATGTTGTGTTAGGGTAAACAAAGAGCATTCGATATTGATTACAGATAAGGACGCGCTGCACCTTATCTGCTTGTAAAAGGAGAAGTTTTATGAATTCATCAACATTACTTGTCGTCCTTGCTGTTGTGGTCGTGTGTGCAGTTGCCTTTTTGCTTTTTTCCCGCTCCGGGAAAAACAAAACGGCTGAGAAAAAAGTAGACCCTGCCGAAGTAAGCAAATACGCACAGGTTGCACAGGACATTCTGAAAGGCATCGGCGGCAAAGACAACGTAGTATCTGCCAGCTACTGCACTACCCGCCTGCGCTTTGTGGTCAAAAACTACAATCAGGTCAATGAGCAGGCCGTAAAAGCGGCAGGCGCATCAGGCATCATCCGTCCGGGAAAAAACGCCTGTCAGGTCATTGTCGGCACGAAGGTCAAGTCCATTTATGACGAACTGGACAAGCTGCTGAAGTAAAGAAGGGGCTGTTGCACAAGGATAAAACCGGTGTAACAGCCTCTTTTTCATTCATGTTGCAATTTTTTCAGCGTTTCAAACGTATCTAAATTAAAGTGGCATATCATCTTCCTATTTCACAAATCCTTGCCGTTTTCAGACAGGAGGTTGCTTTTATTGAAAGTATCTGCCGACTATCGTATGCTCGCTCTCGATGCTCTGCGCGGAAAATGGAAAACTGCTGTTCTGACAGGTATTGCCGCCAGTGCGCTCGGTGCTACCATTGTGAGCAGTTCTAACAGCGTCGTTTCCAATTCCAATCAGGCAAAGGACATTCATTTTGACCTGTTCGCCCAGCCAAACGGCGGTCGGCTGCTTGCTGTTCTGCTTGCCGGCATTGGTCTGTGGGCAGTCCTCCAACTGATCGTGGGCGGTGCAGCTCGACTGGGATATGCTCGTTTTAATCTGAACCTTGTAGATGGAAAGGATGCGGCCATCTCGGATCTGTTCTCTCAGAAAGACCGTCTGTGGGATGGCTTCTGCATGAACTTCCTGCAGGGTCTGTACATTGCCCTCTGGTCGCTGCTGTTGGTGATTCCGGGAATCGTGAAAACATACAGCTATGCGATGACACCTTATATCATGGCAGAGCATCCTTCGCTGACCGCAAATGAAGCAATCACAGAATCCCGGCGGATCATGGACGGCAACAAATGGCGGCTGTTCTGTCTGGATTTCAGCTTCATTGGCTGGGAGTTGCTCTGTTCGTTGCCACTGTATGCCGGGTATTTTCTGATTCTCAGATATTTCTCCGGTTCAGAAGCTATGGCGATTTCTATCATTCTTCTGCTGACAATTCCATTAAGCATTGGCTTTTTCTTCGTACGCCCTATGAGGAAGCTGCATGGGCCACTTTCTACCGCGATATTACCGCAGCACCTACCGAACCGGATGAAGCATCTTGATTTTTATACTATTCCTCAGGTGTGACTGGATTTTTGAGGTGATCTGCGTATGGAGAAGAAACCTGCCCGTTCCGAAATAATTACAATGACCCTCTTGTTTGCTTTAACGCTGGTGCTTACGGTATTAAAAGTGACGAGAGTGCTTTCATTGCCTTGGTTGTGGGTGCTGGGTCCGCTTTGGCTTGGTACATATCGATACCGCGACTAGGGCTGCTTGCGCTGGGAGATCTCTCCCAGCGTTTTTTATTCCTCTGAGATGCCGAGATGTCAGGATGAAATGCCAACTCCAGAACTCCGTACTTTTTGTACGGCGAAAAGGATTATAATTATTTGCGTAGTACGGTATAATAAGCAAAGTTTATTGTACGAAAGCGAGGAGTGGCGGTGGATAACATTCTGAACACTATAACCGCCTACCGTGAAGAACGCAAATGGTCGCTATACGATTTAGCGACTCACGCCGAGCTGAAATCTTCCACCATTTCTACATGGTATAATGACAATGCGATCCCGACCATTCCTTCGCTTGTAAAGATCTGCGATGCCTTTCAGATCACACTTTCTGAGTTTTTTGCAAAGGCAGAGGGAAATGAATCTGCCCGGTGTCACTTACGCCCCAGCAGATGCAGATTATTGAGAAGTGGTCGATACTACGCCCCGACCAGCAGGATGCGGTTTTAAATTTGCTGAATACGATTCCTTGATTCTACATGGATAGCAATAGAGTTTCGGCTCTTTTACTATTATGAAGGATGTTCTGTACGTCCTTCATACTCCGCCCGCCTTGCCATCATCGACAAAGAAAGGACGAAGAAACATGAAAAGGAGATTGATTGAGTACCAACCGAGCCCCGGCAACCAGAACTTGGTTCGCCGCCGACTGCATCCCTGCACTCCGACCTTGTGGCGCAGCTTGCGACTGCGTTGTTCTGTGGTCGGAGGGCTGGCTTATGTACTTTAATTCTTATGCCGCCGGTTATCGAATCCAGAAATTGCGCAAGGCACATGGACTGACGCAAGAGGAAGCCGCTATCAAATTGAATATCAGCGATCGGCATATGAGAAGTCTGGAAAAAGGCACTTATACGCCGCTGGATCTGTTTGTTGAAATAGCAGTACATTTTGATGTCACTTTGGATTACCTCATTCTTGGGAAAGTAGAAACAAAAAAGGAACTGGAACTCGGCAAAAAAATCCATGACCAGAAGCAGATTATAAAATCATTTGGCGAACAGCTTCTGGCATTTGCAATGGAGATTGAGACCGAATAATAAATCTATGAGAAGTCGGAGAGCGTTCTCCGGCTTCTTTTTTTTGTTGCAAAAAACAAACGTGTCTATGTGAAACCGGAAGGAAAGCTTCCGGTTTTGCTTCTTTTTTTGGGCTGAAAAAGTCCAAAAACCGGAAGGAATGCATCCTAAAAAGCATTCAGTTCAGGTACACTATGGTCACAGCAAGGGCAACACCCCAGACGGGGAGAAGCCCGGAGCTGGAAGACGTACCTTGAAAACTGAATATCATTCCCTCGGACAAAATAATGAAACTTCCGTAACTCGCGGCCCGGTCATAAAGAAGACGGGGTGGCTGAAGAAGCCAATGTGGAGTGTGGGTGCAAGTCCCCACTTACCGAGGTGCATTCCAAATCCAACGGGCGTCGAGGACAAATAGGTTGGAAAAACTTAAAGCAAAACTTCAAAGCCCACCACCGGGATTCTTCTGAATCAAGGCAGTGGGCTTTTTCCATACCGAATATTCATTCTGATGACACGGAGGTATTGATTATGAGCCGTAATTTTACTCGCCAGCCCGATGAATCGACCCTGACCACCCTCTGTCCGCACTGTCTGAGCGCTTTCCGCAATGCGCGCGGCATCCGTGTCCGCCGTGCTGACCCCTACCAGCTCACCAAGGAACCCTGCACCTACTGCCAGACCCGTTTTGGCTACGACTACTACATCCAGCCCACCAGCCCGAAAGCCACCTATTTTAAGAAAGGACGGTTCGATGATGAATCTGAATGCGCTTAAAGTTGACCCTGAATTTCAGGGCAAGATCCCACCACTGACCTTTGAGGAGCTGAACCAGCTGGAAGCCAACATCCTGCGGGATGGACGCATCATCAATCCCATCATCGTGTGGGAGGGGCTGATCGTGGACGGACACAACCGTTTCATCATCGCCAAGAAGCACCCGGAAATCCCGTACACTGTCCATGAAACGGAGTTTGCAAACCGCTATGAAGCCATCATCTGGATTTGCAAGAATCAGCTGGGGCGGCGCAATCTCACCCCGGAACAGAAGAAGTACCTTATCGGGAAACAGTATGAAGCTGAAAAATGTTCCAACGGTGGTGATCGAAAAAGTGCTGTTGCAAAATCAGGTTGCCAAATTGGCAACCTGATTCCCACTTCAAAAACCTGTCAAAAAGTCGCCAAAGAGAACGGTGTGGGCATGAGAACAGTTTTTCGTGCTGAAGAATTTGCCAAAGGTGTAGATGCTGCCGAAGAAGCCGTTCCCGGCACACGACAGAAAGTGCTTTCCGGCGAGGTCAAGCCGACCGCCGCCGAGATCGCATCCGTTGCCCGCGCACCTCCTGAAGAACGTCCGGCACTGGTGGCTGAAATCTGCAAACCCAAAGACCAGAAGAAAGCCGCAGCTGTCGAAACAACATCGTCCCCAGCAGCCAAACCGCTTTCCGATTCCAGTACATCCGAGGAAGAATGCACGGACGAAGAACTGGTTCACACTCCGGCTCCGCAGGAGCAGACTTTTCCACAAAGAGTGAATGAATCGTTGAAAATCGACCGTCAGCAGATTCTTGAAATCGCAAACAGCCGCTATGTACCCAAACGACTTGCCGATGGGACTGCGATGCTTTGCGAGGTATCGGGAGCCGCCAACAGTATGATGCGCCGCTGGGAAAGTGTTTTCCGGGAATATCCCGATATTCTGTCTGATGCAGAGAACCGTGCATCCGTAGAGCGAACAATTCAGAAGCTGAGAGATTACCTGAAAAATCTGGAAGATAAAATGGAGGAACTGCTATGAAAAAAATGAACTGCGTCAGCACTATGCCTGAGATCATGCCCGAAATCACCGATGAAGCCATCATCGAAGCCCTTTTCGCGCAGCGGCCTTACGAAGAAAAGGTCATCAACAGTGCCTTTCTCGAAATCCCTGCGGAATATCAGCGCAAGCTGAACATCCCCAATGTCGAAAAGATGTCGGCGGAGTTCACCGAACTGATTGCCAACCCGCCCAAGGTCAGCTACCGGGACGGTCACTACTTCGTCTTTGACGGTCAGCATACCATCGTGACCCGTCGGGCGATGAACGGCGGGCAGGATCTTCCGATCATCTGCAAGGTGTATGAGGGACTGACAGAGGAAGAAGAAGCCATGCTGTTTTCCCGGCAGACGGGCGTTTCCACGCCGCTGACCGCTGGCGCAGAGCTGCGCGCCGCTTTGGTGGGCAAAGACCCGGAATCTCTCGCATTCGTGAAAGCCACCGAAAGCACCGGTCTACAGATCGGTCTGGACAGCTACCGTGCCCCGTGGAAGATCATCTGCATCCGCACGGCTTTCAAGGAATACAAAGCCTACGGCGCAGACCTCTACAAAGAAGCCCTGACCATGCTGGCAAAGGCTGGGAGGGTGACCCCGATTCCCTCCGCTCCGGCATCCTGCAGGGCATGGTTCGCTTTGTGGCTCTGTATCAGGGCGAGTATGACCCGGAGCGTCTGGTCAAGCGGCTGCACACTGTTCATCCCATGACGTTGGTAAACGACGAGAAATCTCTGAGCGGCACGGTCAGCTACAAATATATGATGCTGATCCTGCGCACCTACAACGGTGCCAGCCGCCGCTTCAATCTTCCCATCAAGCAGTGACATTCTTGCCTTTCTAGGCATACTCCTTTTTCTAGCAAGAGCCGCCCGGTTTTGACAGGCGGCTCTTGCTACATATAGAAGGATAGGAGGTCTGATCGCTATCATACCAAAAGACTGGAAATACCTCAGAGGGGACATTTACTATGCAGACATGGAGCCGCACATCGGCTCCGAGCAGGGTGGCACCCGCCCTGTGGTGGTTCTGCAAAACGACGTAGGAAACCGCTATGCGCCTACCCTTATCGTGGCGACAGTGACTTCCCGCACCGAGAAAAAGAAATACCAGCCCACACACGTTCTGATAGCCCACAATACAGCCTTTGAGAAGCCGTCTGTGGTTC
>ENA-OQAZ01000168-OQAZ01000168.1-human-gut-metagenome-genome-assembly--contig:-NODE-168-length-35958-cov-4.161620_pt1 | contig 35958 bp, 48 predicted proteins | sample MGYA00242737_ERZ504531 | MGnify/ENA primary metagenome ERZ504531 (study PRJEB26092, sample SAMD00036244) | human gut metagenome | host: Homo sapiens | study: EMG produced TPA metagenomics assembly of... | reverse complement strand
ATGTGGTGGATAAAACGCTGGAAGTAAAGCTTCATCTCCAGAGCACTGTGCCAGTTTCAAATGCGAAACATGGTCCTCCAGTACAGCCAGAAGGTGGAATCAAACACTTCATCATCAAATACATCTTCGATGGTTTTATCGTAAAGATCCTCATCCTTTGTCATAAACAGCTTCATGATCTCCATGCAGCCCTTCTGGCTCAGGTTAAATTTTCCGTCGGTATGGGCATCCTGTCCACGGTTGACGGTTGCACGGCAGAGAGAATAGTTCGGGTCGTGCTTGTTCAGCCAGTAGAACTCGTCCAGAACAGAAGCACCCGGTTTTTCAAGAGAAGGAATACTGCGGAAAAGATCCCACAGGCATTCGAAATGGTTTTCCATCTCACGACCGCCACGCATGATATAGCCTCTGGACGGATCAAAGATTCCATCGCAGGCACCGCCGGCAATATCCATGGCTTCCAGGATGTGGATATGATCACCTGGCATCTGTGCGTCTCTTACCAGAAAGCATGCAGCAGCCAGGGAAGCAAGACCGCTTCCTACGATGTAGGCATGCTTGTCGTCCACACCCTCCGGCTTTTCCGGACGGGCAAAAGCTTCGTAGTTACCGTTGGAATAATAAATCCCCTTGCTGTTTTTGTCATGCTTTCCACGCTCGGTGTTGCGGTAGTTTGCAGTAGTTTCTTTTACATGGAAGGTTTCCTCTTCGTTGATCTCTTTTGTTTTTTTCATCAGCATGGCTGCGCCGGCTCCGGCTGCCGCAAGTGCTGCAAGACCCATGAATCCTTTTTTATCTGACATATGACATCCACCTTTCGTAAATGAGATACCTGTTTGTATCGGATTAACTGTTCTTTGTTGCTGTTGAGGCTATGATAGCCCATTCGGAAAAAAGATTCTATTTACAAAACACCGAAAGTGTTCAGTTTTTTATCATTATGTCTGTTTTGATAAGTTTTTATTCTGTAGGCATTTCTGCTGTTTTGTTTCTGGTGGCAAAATTGCGGATGGCGTTGTCGATGCTTCCGTACAGTGCGGTTGCGGTATCATCTGCGATTTCGCGATAATCTTCACGCATGCCGTTTTTGATCCAGTCCAGCATGATCCCTACAAAGCTGTATTTATACAGATCTGCGATAAAAATTTTCTGTTCATCCGTGATGGAGATGTCTTTTGATTTTTCTGTTACCACGCCCATAAGAAGACCGCAGGTAAGCTGGAACAGATAATTCTCGATCTGTTCCCGCCCCACGCAGCGGTATACATTTAAGATAAACGGCTTGTTTTCCATCACGGCATCAAAGATCTGCAGAAGCCCTTCATGCCATGTGGAAGAGGTTTTTTTGCCCTGAAGGGCAATTCTGGCATCTTCCAGACAGCACCACTCCACAAGATCATAGATATCTTTGAAATGATAGTAAAAAGTCATGCGGCTGATACCGCAGTCCGTAGTCAGGTCATTGATGGTGATCTTATCTAAAGGTTTCTTAAGAAGCAGATGCTTCAGGGATTCTTCCAGGGCAAGCTTGGTTGCATTTGTCATGTTTTGCGGCCTCCTTTGGTAATGTTGTGGTTATTAATATAACATGAAAGTGCACAGGAAATCCATGTCAAACAGTGACTTTTCTGTGAAATTATGATAAACTGAAACCCGGAATGTTTTGTGAAACAGAATGGAGTGTATTATGAAAAAGAAATCAGCTTGCATCCTGCTGGTTTTTGCTGCCGTGATAGTACTTACTTATATGACAGGAGAATCCTATTACAGAGGAATCAGTGAAAAAGCAGGGTTGGATGAACAGGAAGAGAAAATATATAAATACCAGTACGACATGATCGTGGACAGCCCTGATTCCCAGTTCTGGCAGGCAGTATATGACAGTGCGAAGAAAAAAGCAGCTTCCAATAATGTACTGCTTGAGATCATGGGGTCGGATAGAGAAACATCCTATAATAAACTTGATTATATGAATATGAGCATTGCGGCCAAGGCGGATGGTATTATCCTGCAGTATAATGGAGAAGCCGGTCTGGAAGAAGCAATCAATACTGCAGTAAGAAACGGAATACCGGTGGTTACAGTCATGAGTGATGCGGTGCACAGCCGCCGCCAGAGCTTTGTGGGAGTCAGCGATTATCAGCTTGGCATGGCTTACGGGGAAATTGTTGCCAGATATGTGAATGAGAACACGAAGAAGATCCTGATCCTGCAGAAACGGGACATTGATGATATGAACGAAAGTCAGATATACACTCAGATCAGCAATGCGGTGAAGATGGCAGCTGGTTCTGAGGATATTGAGATCAAGGGAAGGAATCTTCTGTCAACAGGAACCTTTGAAACAGAGGAGGCAGTTACTGATATTTTTCAGCAGAAGCGGAATGTTCCGGATATACTTGTGTGTATGGATGAGGAGACAACGGAGTGTGCAAGACAGGCAATTCTGGATTTCAACCTTGCAGGAAAAGTGAAGATCATTGGTTATTATACATCTGAGGATATTCTGGCGGCAGTTGAAAAAGGTGTTATTTCAGTTACCTGTGATGTGGACACGACCCAACTGGGACAGTACAGTGTGGAGGCAGTTACCAGCTATATAGAAGATGGAAGAACCAATTCTTTCTACAATGTAGACATTAATTTTCTTGACAGAACAGCAGTGGAGAAGATGAGGAGGGAGGCAGTCACAGATGAAAAAGATCCGTTGGAGTGACTTTTCTCTTGTAAGCAAGATCATGATCGAGGTTGGAGTGCTGGCAGTTTTACTGTTCAGCATCAACATGCTGTTTTATGCGCGGATCAACAACTCCATGCAGGAGATGGATGATGTGTATGCCAGCAATGCCCAGATCACAGAGCTTGGGCAGGTTTTTGACGATGTGCAGGACAGTATGTACCAGTATCTGAAGGTAAAAAGCTCCCAGGCACTGATGGATTATTATCAGAATGAGGCGAAATACAGGCAGGAGCTGGAGAAGTTAAATGAACGGAATATTGATGATTCCGTAAAACTTCTGGAGAAGAAGATACGTAAGATGTCGGAATCATATCTTTCCTGTACCGCAGGAACTGTAGCTGCCAAGAGAGGCAGGAATGTGGAGAAATATAAGCAGGAATATGATGAAAGTCTGGAGCTTTACAGTTATATCCAGAGTTCTATGGATGAGCTGAACAAGCAGCTTTTTAAAGAAAATTCCCAGACTTATGCAGCTCTCCGGGCGGTTATGAGATATCTGGAGATCAGTAATATGATGATCATGCTTCTGGTGGTGATCTGTGGAATGTTCTTTCTGATCATGGCAACAAGGGAGATGTTCCTGCCGCTGACTAATATGGCAGAAACTGCACAGCTGGTAGGTCAGGGGAATTTTAATGTAAAGATGCCCCCAGCAGATTCCAGGGATGAGCTTGGAACGGTAACAAGAGCCTTTAATACCATGGTGGATAATCTTGGTCTTTACATTGCCAGGACAAAGGCCAGCATGGAAAAAGAACAGCAGATGATAGAGAGGGAGCTTTTGATGGAAACACATCTCAAGGAGGCACAGCTTAAATATCTCCAGTCTCAGATCAACCCGCATTTCCTTTTTAATTCCCTGAATGCAGGAGTACAGCTTGCAATGATGGAGGATGCAGAAAAAACCAGTATCTTTGTGGAAAAGATGGCGGATTTTTTTCGCTACAATGTAAAGAAGGGTGAGGAAGATGCCACACTGGAGGAAGAACTGGAGGCTGTGGACAATTACATTTATATTCTGAATGTACGGTTTGCCGGGGACATCCATTTTTCAAAAAAAGTGGAATGTGATGTGGAAAATGTACGTGTTCCCAGTATGATCCTGCAGCCGGTTGTGGAAAACGCAGTCAATCATGGAATCCGGAATATAGATTGGGAAGGACATATTGATCTCAGTGTGGAGAGATGGAACGACCATATTGAGATCAGCGTTCGGGATAACGGACTGGGCATGACCGGAGAACAGATACAAAGAGTACTGTCAAAAAAAGTCCACAGCAGTTCAGGCGAGGGTGATTCCACGGGAATCGGAATGAATAATGTGATCAGCGTCTGGAACTGTATTATGAGCGGGACGGATTAATGGAAATATACAGTGAAGGTGAAGGAATGGGAACAGAGGTAGTGATCAATATTCCTCTGGAGAGGAGCGAAAAAAATGTACAGAATCCTGATTGCTGATGATGAGGGATCATGCTGGAATCCCTGAAAAATATTATAAGTTCCAACTATGGAAATGAATGTGAGATCCATACAGCCAAGACAGGCCGTGTGGTTGTGGAGGAGGCGGAGAAATATCCGCCGGATATCTGCTTTATGGACATTCAGATGCCGGGCTTAAGTGGGATCCAGGCAATCCGGGAAATCCAGAAATTTAACAGATCTGTGGTCTTTGTGATCATTACAGCCTATGATAAATTTAATTATGCCAAGGAAGCGGTAAGTCTTGGAGTTATGGAATTTCTTACCAAGCCGGTAAACAAAAAGGTGATTCTGGAAATATGCTCCAAAGCTATGGAAAAGGTAGATTCCACAAGACAGAAGCGAAGCGATGATCTCCGTATCCGTGAAAAGCTGGAAACAGTTGTGCCTATGATCGAAAGCGGATACATCAATAATATTCTTCTGCAGGATGATTTTCAGACATACCAGGATAATTACAGGGAGCTTCTGGATATCCGGGAAGAATACGGATATATGATCGTGCTGAATTCGGTGATTCTACGGAAAATGGCGTTCTTACCAATGCAGTGGGGGCCAGTGTTAAAGCAAACAAATTTTATTCCATATTTCGGGAAATTGCTCAGGGATTTTTTGAATGTCTGGTAGGACCCATTATGGGAAACCGTATTGTACTGCTTGTTCCGTACCGTAATTCCAGGGAATCCTATGAGGAACGTGTGGAAGTTGTAACAAGAACCAGAAACATGGTACATAAGCTGGAAAGCAGGATTGACAGTAAATTTCGCTGTGGTATCGGCCGGGTGAAAGAGATGGGAAGCACCATGAAAGAATCCTTCAAGGAAGCTATGGTCGCACTTCGGGAAAGTACCAGCCATGTGATACATATTGAGGATGTTCCGGCTTCACAGAAATATGATGGCGAATATCCAAGAAATCTGGAATGTCGCTATGAAAAGCGCGTGATGGATAAGGATGTGGCAGGAGCTTTAAGCTGTGCCGAGGAATTTATCCGGTGGATGGAGAAGCAGCCGGGAGTAGATCTGGAGGACATGCGCATCAAGATTCTGGAGCTTGTGATGGGAGTGGAAAAAAAGGCTTTTTGCAGGTACCGTGAAATATGCGATCAGCTGCCGCAGAAATTATATTCATGAGATCCAGGAATATACAGACATAGAAGGGATAAAAAAATGGTTCCTGGGTAAAACATCAGAAATCTGCAGCAACATGGAAAGCGCAAGGGAAAAAGAAGCGGTTTCCATTATTGAAAAAGCAAAGTCCTATATCCGGGATAATTACAAAAAAGATATTTCATTGGATGAGGTGTCACGGGAGGTGGATATCAGCCTTATTATTTCAGCAAGCTTTTTAAGCAGGAGACCGGAGGAAATTTTATCGAGTATCTTACAGAAGTGCGGCTTCGGAATGCAAGAGAACTTCTCAAGGATTCAGGGCTTTCCATCAAGGAGATCTGTGCGGAATCCGGATACAGCGACCCCAATTATTTCAGCAGGATATTCAAGAAATACGAAGGCGTGACACCAAGTGAATTCAGAGAGAGGTTGAGGTAGACAATATGAGCGGGGGGAAAATGATCAGGAAGCTGTTGATCTTGCTGTGTCTGTTGACATTGATGCTGAATGGCTGCGCTTCCGAAAAAACAAAGCAGACAGCTGCACAGGAAAACGATACAGAGGAAGACAGTGGTGAAAAGAAAATTCAGATCGGTCTTACAGTGGATTCCTTTGTTATTGAGAGGTGGATCCGTGACAGGGATGTATTCGTGGCAACCGCAAGGGAATTGGGAGCGGAAGTGAATGTTCAGGATGCGGGAGCAGATACAAAAGAGCAGATCAGCCAGATCGACTATTTTATCAAGAAGCATATGGATGTGATCGTGATCATTGCCAGAGACTGCAAGGCATTATCTGAGGCTGTGGAGCGTGCCCATAATGTAGGAATCAGGGTGATCTCCTATGACCGTATGGTAAATGATGCGGATACAGATATGTATATTTCCTTTGATAACCGGAAAGTCGGAGAGGTTATGGCACAGTCCATGATGGAGCGATCCCTGATGGCGGAAAGATTTTTATGATCCAGGGATCTGCTTCAGATAACAATGTGGACATGGTAAAAGAGGGATTTGAAGACACTCTGAAAAACAGTGATCTGAAGGTGGTTTACAAAGCCAACTGTGAAGGCTGGATCGCGGAGCTGGCAGCAGATTATGTGGAGGAAGCACTGGAAGAGTATCCTGATGTAAAGGGAATCATGTGCGGAAATGATGATATTGCCAGCCAGGTGATACAGATTCTTGCGGAAAACCAGCTTGCCGGACAGGTGATCGTGGTAGGCCAGGATGGTGATCTGGCTGCATGTCAGCGTATTGTGGAAGGAACCCAGTACATGACAGCATTTAAATCTATCGAAGATCTGGCACGCCAGGCAGCTGAATATGCGGTGAAGATGGCAGAAGAGGGAAAGATTTCGTCAGATGTGACAGATACCATGAACGATGGAAGCTACGATATCCCGGCGAAGGTGCTGGAACCGGTTGCCGTTACAAGGGATAATATTGATGAGGTGATCATTGACGGCGGTTTCCACAGACGAGATGAAGTATATCTCAATATAGATTACGATACAGAGTAATGCAGAACAGATTACATACCGGCATATATGTGGCAGTGAAATTCTGCAAGTAATGTGGCAGTGTATCCATATGCGCAATAATACACAATTATGACAAAAATCAATAGCAGATTTTTGGTGCAAAAATGTCTTGCCTGATGCAGGGCATTTTTCTTTTGCAAAAAAATGTCTCTGTCCTTGCCAACTATGTCCAGACAGTCCTGTGCTATAGTAACATCATCAAAGGAAACGTGATTCCAAAAACAAATAATGAAACGGAGGATTTTACAATGAAAAGAAAAATGGTATCTGCACTTCTTTGCGCAACAATGGTAGCTGGTATGGTGGTAGTTCCGGCAGCAACAGCACAGGCAGCAGACAAGAAACTGATCGGTGTTACCATGCCGACCAAGGATCTCCAGAGATGGAACCAGGATGGCGATAACATGAAGAAAGAGCTGGAGGCAGCAGGATATGAGGTAGACCTTCAGTATGCATCCAATGATGTAAGCACACAGGTTTCCCAGCTTGAGAACCAGGTAGCAAACGGATGTGACCTTCTGGTTGTGGCATCCATCGATGGAAGCAGCCTTGGCGAGCCTCTGAAACAGGCCAAAGAAAAAGGAATTCCGGTTATCTCTTATGACCGTCTTCTTATGAATTCCGATGCAGTAACCTATTATGCAACATTTGATAACTACAAAGTAGGTCAGAAACAGGGCGAGTACCTGGTAGATGCACTGGATCTTGACAATCAGGACGGACCATTCAATATTGAGCTGTTCACAGGAGATCCTGGCGATAACAACTGTAACTTCTTCTTCGGTGGTGCAATGGATGTTCTCCAGAAATACATCGATGACGGTAAGCTGGTAGTAAAATCCGGTCAGACAGAGTTCGAGCAGGTTGCTACAGCTAACTGGGACAGTGCAAAAGCACAGGACAGAATGGATACTATCATCGCAGGTAACTACTCTGACGGAACAAACCTTGACGCAGTTCTCTGCTCCAACGATTCCACAGCCCTTGGTGTTGAGAATGCACTGGCAGCTTCCTACACAGGAGAATATCCGATCATTACTGGTCAGGACTGTGACACACCAAACGTTAAGAACCTTGTAGCAGGAAAACAGGCAATGTCTGTATTCAAAGATACAAGAGCTCTTGCATCTGCAGTAGTAAAAATGGTTGACTCCATCATGAAAGGTGAGGAGCCGGAAGTGAACGATACAAAATCCTATGATAACGGAACCGGTGTCATCCCGACATACCTTTGCGATCCGGTTGTTGTTACAACAGATAACTACAAAGAGATCCTGATCGACTCCGGATACTACACAGAGGATCAGATCAAATAATCAGAATTTTTAAGAAAGAAATTTATCACATGCAGGCGGGGAATATAACCGCCTGCATGAACAGTGGAAAGGGAGGGAAATTGAGTTGGCTAAGATACTTCTGGAAATGAAAAATATCACCAAACTTCCCAGGTGTAAAGGCACTGGATAATGTTAATCTCCAGGTCGAGGAAGGCGAGATCCACGCACTGGTAGGTGAAAACGGTGCCGGTAAATCTACATTGATGAATGTATTAAGTGGTATTTATCCGTACGGTTCGTATGAAGGAAATATTATTTATGATGGTGAGATCTGTAAGTTTAACACTATCAAAGACAGTGAACATAAAGGAATTGTAATCATCCACCAGGAACTTGCTCTGATCCGTACATGACCATCGGGGAGAACATGTATCTGGGTAATGAAAGAGGCAAAAGCTTTTCCATCAACTGGAATGAAACTTATGGAGAAGCAGATAAATATTTGAAAATAGTAGGACTGGAGGAATCCTCCAGAACTTTGATCAAGGATATTGGTGTAGGTAAGCAGCAGCTGGTTGAGATCGCAAAGGCACTTGCAAAGAATGCAAAGCTGCTCATTCTGGATGAGCCTACCGCATCACTGAATGAAGATGACTCCAAAGCTCTTCTGGATCTTCTTCTGAAATTCAAGAAGCAGGGAATGACCTCTATCATCATTTCCCATAAATTAAATGAAATCTCCTATGTAGCAGATAAGATCACAGTTATCCGAGATGGATCTACCATTGAAACACTGGATAAAAATAAAGACGATTTTTCTGAGCAGAGGATCATTCAGGGAATGGTTGGACGTGAGATGACAGACCGGTTCCCGAAACGTCCAAATGTAAAGATCGGCGATGTTTCCATGGAGATTAAAAACTGGAATGTTTATCATCCGCTGTATACAGAACGTAAGGTGGTAAATAACGTATCCTTTAAAGTACATAAAGGAGAGGTTGTCGGTATTTCAGGACTGATGGGAGCAGGACGTACAGAACTGGCTATGAGTATTTTTGGCAAGAGCTATGGAACTAAAATTTCTGGACAGGTGTTCATGAACGGAAAAGAAGTGAAGCTGAATACAGTTCAGGAAGCCATCGACAACAAGCTTGCTTATGTTACAGAGGATCGAAAAGGAAACGGGCTGATCCTTTCCAAGTCCATAAAGATGAACACTACGCTTGCAAACATGTCCGGTATCAGTAATGGAAAAGTGATCGATACGGATAAAGAATACGCAGTTGCTGAGGAATACAGGAAGAAACTGAAAACCAAGTGTCCGACAGTTGAGCAGAATGTCGGAAACCTGAGCGGTGGTAATCAGCAGAAGGTCCTTCTTGCAAAATGGATGTTTGCAGAGCCGGATATTCTGATCTTGGATGAACCTACAAGAGGTATTGACGTAGGTGCCAAATATGAAATCTACTGTATCATCAATGACCTGGTCGCAGCAGGAAAATCTGTGATCATGATCTCTTCTGAGCTTCCGGAAGTGCTTGGAATGTCAGACAGAATCTATATCATGAACGAGGCAGATTCGTAGGTGAGGTAAGTGGTGAGGAAGCTACATCTGAGCTGATCATGTCCAGGATCGTGAAGTCAGGTAAAGGAGAGTAAGAAGATGGAGAAAAAGATTAGTTTTTCAGAAATATTAAAAAAATATACCATGGTCATTGTTCTGGTATTTGTTGTGATCATGTTTTCTGTGAACACAAAGGGCGTTATGCTTCTTCCGCAGAATGTAAATAACCTGGTAGCCCAGAATGCATATGTATTTATTCTTGCAACCGGTATGCTGTTCTGTATTTTAACAGGTGGTAACATCGATCTGTCAGTTGGTTCTGTTGTATGCTTTGTTGCTGCTGTCGGTGGTAAGATGATGGTTCTCAACAGTATGAACCCGTATCTCACTATGATCGTGATGCTTCTTGTGGGTATTGCCATTGGTGCATGGCAGGGATTCTGGATCGCTTATGTACGAATTCCTCCATTTATTGTTACTCTGGCAGGTATGCTTGCTTTTCGTGGCCTTTCCAACGTAGTCTGGAAGGACAGACCCTGGCTCCGATGCCGGATGCTTATCTGGCTTTGTTCAATAACTATATTCCGGACTTCCTTGGTGGAGGTGAAGGATTTAACAGAACATGTTTCGTAGTTGGCATTATTGTCTGCATCGTCTATGTTGCACTTGTTATGAAAAACCGTGCAGACCGTGCAAAGAAAGGCTACAGTGTTGAGTCTTTCGGTGGTGTTGCAGTGAAGATGGTTCTGATCTGTGTAGTTGTTCTTGCATTCATGTTCAGACTTGCTCAGTATAAAGGTATCCCAAATTCCCTTCTCTGGGTTGCAGTGATCATCGCAATCTATACATATATTGCTTCCAAGACTACAACAGGTCGTTATTTTTATGCAGTTGGCGGTAATGAGAAGGCAACAAAGCTTTCCGGTATTGATACCAATAAAGTTTATTTCCTGGCTTACCTGAATATGGGTCTTCTGGCTGCGATTGCCGGTATGGTTACTATGGCGAGACTGAATTCATCCAACCCACAGCTGGTACAAACTTCGAGATGGATGCGATCGGTGCATGTTTCATCGGTGGTGCTTCTGCTTATGGTGGTACCGGTACAGTTCCCGGTGTTATCATTGGTGCCCTCCTTATGGGTGTTCTGAACCTTGGTATGAGTATCATGGTATTGACCAGAATATCCAGAAGGTTGTCAAAGGTATGGTTCTTCTTGCAGCCGTTATCTTTGATGTTGTAAGTAAGAGAAAATCCTTTATCGTAAAATAATAAAAATGAATGAAGTTTAGCAGCAGGCTTTCGGAAAGATCTGAAGTCTGCTGCTTTTTTGCATAGGAAATCATTCTGCAACAGGATTCTTTTTTGCTGTTGTTTTATGTGAGAGTTTTTTGTCAGATTTTGTGGTTTTATGGGGGATATGCTTGTTTTTGGGGGAGCGTTATATTATAATAAGGGAAAGTTAGTGATTTACGATTTTGTGTTGTCGGGAGGCTGTGATGGGAAATACAGTGACGATTTGTTTTGCGAATAATAAGGGCGGCAGCGGAAAGTCCACCAGCTGTTCCAATGTAGGTGCGGCACTGGCCGGTATGGGGAAGAAGGTTCTTCTCGTGGACGGCGATATGCAGCTGAATCTTTCCCTTTCGTTTTTTGATGAAGAAGAAGTTCTGAAAATGGCTGCCGGGGAAAAAAATCTCTACTATGCCATTGGTCATCAGTCGGATCTCAGCGATTTTATCGTGCATACGAAGTATGAGAATCTGGATCTGGTTCCGTCGTCTACGCTGATGAGCTCCGTGGAATATGAGCTCTTTACGAAATGGCAGAGAGAATTTATCCTGCGGAAATGCCTGCAGAAGATCAAGGATTCCGGGGTGTATGATTACATTCTCATCGATGCACCGCCGACTCTTGGCGGCTGGGTGATGAATATCCTGTGCGCATCGGATTACGTTCTGGTTCCGGTGGAGGCCAGCCCGTGGGGCATGTTTGGTCTTGCAAATATGTTTGATTTCCTGAATGAGGTCCGTGAGATCGCTCCGCGCTTCAGGTTCTGGGAATCGTGGTGACCAAGGCAGATGCCAGAAAGAATTATTTCAAACAGACCATGGAGACTTTGAAAGAGATGGAAGGAATCTATCTTTTCGAATCCTTTATCCGTGTGGACAGCTCTATCGAATGGTCACAGGACAGCAGCGAGCCGGTTGTGGAATTCAAAAAAAGCAGCCGCAGCGCAAAAGAATATATAGCATTGGCAGAGGAGGTAATGAATCGTGTCAGTAGGTAAAGCAAGCATCGCAAGAGCAGTAAATGCAGAGAAAACAGCAAAGACAGAAGAGAAAGTTACAGAGGTAAAAGTGGCAGAAAAGCCGACAGAAGTAAAGACAGAAACAGGAGAGAAAGCTGCTGAAAAAACAGTCGAAAAGAAAACCCCAGCGAAAGCCGGCAAAGAAGACCACAGCAAGGAAGGCAGCCACAACAAAAACAACAGCAAAGAAAACCACCACCAGAAAGACAACAACACGAAAAACTGCAGCTAAGAAAACAGCCGCCGCAGAAACCACAACAGGAACCGTAGCTCAGAATGTGATCAGTGGAGGAAACGCCGACGAACTCCAGGCCAAGTTCCTCACCCCAAAGAAAGACGAGCCGGACAACAACCAGCCGGTAGGAATCAAGGATGAGCTTCCGGTTTATCTGCTGTAATATTTACTGAATTTTTTGAAAAATAAGTATCAAACAAAAAAGACTGCCATATATCCACATCATTTTTGATAAGATATACAGCAGTCTTTTATTTTTATCCCATAATAATCCCAGTGGGACAGCGAAGCGCCTCCCACGTCCGTACGTCACAGTCAACATTCAACCCGTTCCGGCATGAAACACCAGCGTGCCCAAGTCTTCGGGCTTCGCAACTCTGAGATGACCCTCCCTCGTATATTTACATATTGTAATATGCAGCATACAGTCCATTCTGGCTGAGCAGCTCAGCATGAGTACCGCGTTCAGCAATACCATCCTCTGTGATCACAATAATCTCATCCGCATCGCGAATGGTAGACAACCGGTGCGCGATCGTAATGGTAGTACGATTTTTCGAAAGCTCTTCCAGACTCTTCTGGATCCAACGTTCGCTTTCGTTATCCAGAGCGCTGGTGGCCTCATCCAGGATCAGGATCGGAGGATTCTTAAGGAATACACGTGCAATGGAGATTCGCTGCTTCTGTCCGCCGGAAAGGCGTGTGCCACGTTCTCCCACATAAGTATCGTATCCATCCGGCAGCTCCATGATAAAGTCATGGATACTCGCACATTTGGCGGCTTTGATGATCTCCTCATCGGAAGCTCCTGGCTTTCCGTAGGCAATATTATCCTTGATGGTTCCGTCAAAAAGATAGACATCCTGCTGTACCATACCGATCTGGCTTCGAAGGCTCTTAAGAGTCAGCCCGCGGATATCCTTTCCGTCTACAGTAATGGAACCGCCGGTCACATCATAAAATCTGGGCAGGAGAGAGCAGATCGTGGTTTTTCCGCTTCCGGAAGGTCCCACCAGGCAATGGATTTTCCTGCCGGGATATCAATAGAGATATCGGAAAGCACAGGAGTTTCATCATCGCTGTAATGAAAAGAAACATGGTCGTAACGCACATGTCCTTTCACGTCCGTAAGCTCTGCAGCGTTGTCTGCATCCCTGATCTCGGATTCTGTTTCCATCACATCCAGGAAACGGCGGAAACCGGAAAGACCCTTCTGCATCATTTCCACAAGTTCCACCAGGATCTGGATGGGGCTGATAAAGATTCCGATATACAGGGCATACATGGCAAGATCTGCAGTCTGCATTTCACCCTGAGCGATCAGATAGCCGCCGTAAACAAGAGTTACCAGGTACATCATGCCCTGGAAGAAAAGATTGGAACTCATGAAGCTTCCCATGCAGTGATAATTATCTCTTTTGGAAATAAGGAACGCCTCATTGCTTTTCTTAAATTTGGCACGCTCGATGTCCTCGTTTGCGAAGGACTGCACCACGCGGATTCCGGAAAGCGTATCCTGAAGACTGGCATTTACATCTCCGATCTTACGACGGTTTTCCATGAAGGTTTCCTGCATTTTTGCATTCTGGCGGAAGGAAAACACAAACATCACGATCACCAGGAGGATCAGCGGCAGTGCAAGTTTTTTGTTGATAAAGAACAGGAAGATAAAAGCACCGACGATCTTTACCAGGGAGATAAAAAGATTCTCTGGACCATGATGTGCAAACTCGGAAATGTCAAAAAGGTCACTGACCAGCTTACTCATCATCTGACCGGAATTATTCCTGCTGTAATAGGAAAAAGACAGCTCCTGGTAATGGTCAAAAAGCTCCCGGCGCATATCACGTTCCATCTTTGCACCCATCATATGTCCCTGATAGGTTACATAATATTTGCAGAGACTCTGCACAATGTACATAACAAAAAGAGAAGCTGCGATCACAGGGAGGGCATGAAGAATAATATCCTTATCCTGTGTAAAGAGAGTTTTTGTCATAGTACGAAGAATCTGGGGATAAGCAAGATCTACCAGACTGATAACGGCCGCGCAGATCAGGTCAATAAAAAAGACCGCTTTGTACGGGCCGTAGTAGTGGATGAATTTCTTGATGGTATTCATCGGAAAAAGTACCTCCGTTTTTATGAAATGTATAGTGTTGTCTGAGCAAAAAACATTGCTGCCGGACATTCTATGTTCATCTTATCATAAGTAAGAATAAAGTCAAGATAAGTGAATTTCAGGTCTGTTTCGTTTCTGCATACTTTCTGAGAATAGAAACTATACGGCCGCTGTTCACAGGAAATATTCCGCGAGGGATTGTTGGCAACGGAGCGGATAGTGATATGAGGAGATATCTTTTTTGGAAAAAATCAAATTACTCCTTGACACAGAAGAACAAAACCCGTATAGTGTATTTCAGATTTGGTGTGTAACTGATAAGCAGGCATTAACCAGTCATAAATGTTATTATTTTTATTTGACGTTTATGGGGGTTGGTGTCTTTTTTTGTTGCCCACTTAAAAGACTCCCGCTCCAAAACGTCGAAAGAAAAGGAGAGAGAACATGAAAGACAAGATTTTCGGAGTTTTGCAGCGAGTGGGACGTTCCTTTATGCTTCCCATAGCAATCCTTCCTGTGGCAGGCCTGCTTCTTGGATTCGGCAGTTCCTTCACAAATGAAACAACCATTGCAACCTACGGACTTCAGAAGCTTTTGGGAGACGGAACGATTTTACATGCACTCCTGATCATTATGAACAAAGTCGGAAGCGCGGTATTTGATAACCTGCCGCTGATCTTTGCAGTAGGTGTGGCCATCGGTATGGCAAAAAAAGAGAAAGAGGTAGCAGCTCTTTCTGCACTGATTGCTTACTTCGTTATGAATGTAGCCATCAATGGTATGCTGGTAGTAAATGGTAAGATCACAGCAGACGGACAGATCGCAAAAAGCGTTCTGGAAGGTACTGTAACATCTGTCTGCGGTATTCAGTCCTTACAGATGGGTGTGTTTGGCGGTATTATCGTCGGCCTTGGTGTTGCGGCTCTGCACAACCGTTTTCATAAGATCGTGCTTCCAAACGCACTTTCCTTCTTCGGTGGTTCCAGATTTGTGCCCATCATTTCCACCATTGTGTATATGTTTGTTGGAATCCTGATGTATTTCGTATGGCCGGCAGTTCAGAACGGTATTTATGCTCTGGGCGGTCTTGTAACAGGCAGCGGTTATGTCGGAACTCTGATCTTTGGTATTATCAAACGTGCGCTGATCCCCTTCGGACTTCATCACGTATTTTATATGCCATTCTGGCAGACAGCCGTTGGAGGGACTATGGAGGTTGCAGGTCAGATGGTACAGGGCGGACAGAACATCTTCTTCGCTCAGCTTGCAGATTCCGCAAATGTGGCGCATTTCAGTGCAGATGCAACAAGGTACTTTTCCGGAGAGTTCATTTTCATGATCTTCGGTCTTCCGGGAGCTGCTCTTGCCATGTACCGCTGTGCAAAGCCTGAGAAGAAAAAAGCAGCAGGCGGACTTCTTCTTTCCGCAGCCCTTGCATGTATGCTTACAGGAATCACAGAGCCACTGGAGTTTTCCTTCCTGTTTGTAGCTCCTGCATTGTTTGCGGTACAGGTTGTTCTTGCAGGCGCGGCTTATATGATCGCACATATGCTGAACATTGCAGTAGGACTTACCTTCTCCGGCGGTTTCCTTGATCTGTTCCTGTTCGGAATCCTTCAGGGAAATGCAAAGACAAGCTGGCTCAGGATTATCCCGGTTGGTATCATTTACTTTATTCTCTACTATGTGATCTTCACCTTCCTGATCAAAAAGTTCAACTTCAAGACTCCGGGACGTGAGGATGACGACACAGAAACAAAGCTTTATACAAAAGCAGATGTAAACGCAAGAAAAGAAGCCGGAAAAGCCGGTGAAGCAGCAGGAAGCACATCCGCAGACCCGGTAAGCGAAGCCATCACAGCCGGCCTTGGAGGAAAGAAAAACATCAGTGATGTGGACTGCTGTGCAACAAGACTCCGTATCACCGTCCATGATGCAGCAAGAGTCAACGACGATATTCTGAAAACAACAGGTTCCAGAGGAATCGTGAAAAAAGGCCAGGGTGTCCAGATCATCTACGGTCCGCAGGTAACTGTGATCAAATCCAAGCTGGAGGATTATCTGGAGACAGCGCCGAATGAATATTTTGAAGGTGCAAATGAGACAGACAATACGGAAAATCAGGCTCAGCCTGATACAGAGCGCACAGCAGAAAGTACAGGTGAGGCTGTTCAGAACACAGCTCCGACATCCGAAGCCAACACGCAGCCGGAGAAAAAGGTCCTCAGAACAGCTATCGTCTATAGTCCGGTAACCGGTATCGCAGCAGACCTTTCCACAGCGCCGGATGAAGGCTTCGCAGAAGGAATGATGGGAGAGGGTGCGGTAGTCACACCGAAGGATCCGGTGATCTGTGCTCCGGAAGACGGCGAGGTAGAGTTTATTTTTGACACAAAGCATGCTATCGGATTCCAGACAGATACAGATCTTCCAATGCTCCTTCATATCGGAATTGACACTGTAAAGCTGGAAGGTAAAGGCTTCGAGATTCTGGTAGAGCAGGGACAGCATGTAAAAAAAGGCGAGCCGTTGATGAAGATCGACATCCCATATCTTACAGAAAACGCTCCGTCCTTATGTTCTCCGATCCTTTGCACAGAGATCGAGGATAATCAGAGAGTACGCCTTCTTGCCAATGGAGAGATCAAGCAGGAGAGCCACTGTTCGCAGTAGAGACTGTGGAAGAATAAGAAATTTTTCAGCAATAATATAGATGATTGGTTTTGTGAAAAGCGCGCCTAATGCCCGGGCGCGCTTTTCCTGTGGCAAAGAAAACAACTGTCTGTCAGAAGGTCTTTACACAAAAGAAAGATTCTGTTACGATAAAGAAAATCAACAGCTGCAGACAAAAATGCCGACTGAAAATCCGGGGCAGACAGTGGTGGAATGTGGAAAAGCAGCAGGATATATAAAAATGGTGGGGAAAAAGATGTACAGAGTGAGCAAGGTATTGAACAATAACGGCATCATTGCCATAGATATGGAAGAAAACCAGGAATATGTGCTTCTGGGAAAAGGTGTGGGATTTGGAAAGAAGGTCAGCCAGCGTTTTGAGGCTCCGGCAGACTGTACCCTTTACAGGCTGGCTCAGGAGACAGAACGTGGCTCAGCAAAAGAACTGGCAAAGAGCGTAGCACCGGAATTTCTGGAGATCGCAGATGAGATATTGAGAGAAGCTGAGAAGACCTTTGGGGATACCATAGACAGAAGGATCCTGTTTTCCCTTGCTGATCATATTTCCTTTGCAGTGGGACGTATCCGGAATCATGAGCAGATCAGCAATCCTCTGACCGATGATATCAAGGTGCTTTTTTACAGCGAATTCAAGGTGGCGGAGGTATTGAAGAAGATCCTGAAGGAGCGGATGGATATTGAGATCGATGAGCATGAGGTGGGATATGTGGCACTTCATATTCACTCAGCACTTGGAGATGAGAAGGTGTCTGTTGCCATGCAGACAGCAAGAACGGTGCGGGAATGCATCGCCATGATCGAGATGGCTACAGGAAGAAAGATCGATGTGATCTCCCTGTCCTACAACCGTATGATGAACCATATCAAATATATGGTAGCCCGTGTCTCCACAGGGGAGACACTGAAGCTGGATATGAATGAATATATAGAAGAAAAATATCCGGAATCTTACAGGATCGCAGAGGATGTCTGCGAGAGCCTGGGCAAAAGCTTGGGAAAAAGCTGGACCCTATCGAGATCGGTTATCTTGCCATGCATATTGAGAGGACAGTGGAGCAATAAACATAAATGGCTGATCCGCTCAGGGATTTATACAATAAATTCAATAGCTTTTTTGACAGCAGTACTCATGGCAGTACTGCTGTTTGTGACTAAGCAGACCTCTCTCTGAGGGAGCGGCTCCTTAAGCTGAAGGGCAAAAACCTTACCGTCATTGATTGCGTCCCGGGCAAGAGGCTCGGGGTAAAAGCCGATTCCCAGATTGTGGACGACCATGGGAAGGACCTGATCTGTAGTTGCGGCCTCGATGTCAGGATGAAAAGAAACACGGTTTTCCATAAAGTAATTCATATACATTTCTCTGGTGCTGGTCCCTTCCGCAAGACCTACAAAGGGCAGGTCCTGGAGCTCATGGATGCTGATGGGGGAAGTGGTCAGATCCTTATATTTGCTTCCGCACACAAGAATCTCCCGGTAACGCAGGAGACTTTTTTTCTGTAAAGGCTTGCGGATGGAGATCGGAGTGGTGACAATAGCGAAATCTACCGCATAATTCTTCAGTGCCTGTACAGCCTGTGGAGTGGAATGGTTGAAGAGGCGCAGGCGAACATGGGGATATTGCTCGCGGAACAGCTCCAGCTTTTCCAGAAGGATCAGACGCAGGGCATTTTCGCTGGCACCGATGGAAACCAGACCATGTTCCAGCTCTCCGTTCTGGCGGATCTCCTCCTCACCGATGGACAGCTGCTCAAATGCCAGGGCAACGTGTTCATAAAGCTGGCGTCCCTCCGGGGTAAGTGCGATTCCCTTGTTGGATCGGAGAAAGAGAGTACATTTCAGCTCCTGCTCCAGGTTGTTCATACAGCGGGTGATATTTGGCTGGTTGTTGTGAAGAGCCCGTGCTGCCTTGGTGAAACTCTTATACTGGGCTACATAATAAAAGATCCGGTAGTAGTCGTAAGTGATCATGTATAGTCTCCATCCTGTGATATGATTTTAATATGTTTACGATATTAATAATACTTTTTACATTTGCTTCTGAGCAAACTATAATACACCCGAGGAAAAAAATCAATGACAGGAGTGATTTAGAGTGGTTTCAGGAGGCAGAAAGCTGCAGAACGCAGACCGGCAGATGTCAGAAGCTTTTATAACAAGTGCATTTCTGGCAATGTCCGGCGGATTTCAGGATGCCTACACATACTTTACAAGAGATGAGGTGTTTTCCAACGCCCAGACAGGCAATGTGGTTCTGATGAGCCATAATTTTATGACAGGACAGTGGGGAGACGGTTTAAGGTATCTGTTCCCTATTTTAGCTTTTGCCATTGGTGTTGTAGCGGCGGAGCGAATCCAGAACACCTTTAAATATGCAAAAAAACTTCACTGGAGGCAGATGATCCTGCTGATCGAGATCCTGATCCTTTTTGTGGTGGGATTTATGCCGGGAGAATTGGATATGCTGGCAACCGCACTGGTATCCTTTTCCTGCGCCATGCAGGTACAGACCTTCCGGAAGGTAGGCGGTTATTCCTATGCAAGTACTATGTGCATCGGAAATTTACGAAGCGGCACGGCGGCATTGTCCGTGTATTGTCGTGAAAAACGTCCGGAACAGCTGAAGCAGGCTCTTTATTATTTTGGAATAATTTTCTTTTTTGCCATTGGAGCCGGTGGCGGAGGAAATCTGTCCATGAGGCTGGGAATCCCGGCAATCTGGGTATCGGATGTTTTGCTTCTGATCAGCTTTATTCTGATGTTTTCCAGTAAACATAGAGATTAGAAAGGGTGAGGAATTGTGGAAAACAGCACATTATTCCCAAGAGAGGAAAAGGCGGAGCTTTATTTGAAAAGATCCTGAAGGATCCGGAGGCGTGCAGACGGCTGACGGAGACCTTCTATGAATCCATGGATGCGGATACAGACATAGAATGCGGATATCTTCCTCCGGAAAAATTCGCCTATGCATTGCTGGACGCATATAAAAACCGTGATCTGACTGCTCTCCTTATGGCGATCTGCCAGAACAGTATGTTTGATCTTCTGCGAAATTCTTTTCTGGCACCGTTCAGGTTCAATGCAGATGGACAGGAGAATCCGGTATTTCTCACAGATGAAAAAGGAAATTTTCTGCGGGAAAAGGGAATCCATGTAAGTGACAGGGATTACGACCGATTTCGCAGGATATACAGGGAGAAACCTGGTGTAAAGATGTATCTGGCGTATGGCTACCGGAAGCGACATGCCTATGATGAAGCTACCATGGAAGTAGAAGAGTACAAAATGGGCGAACATATCGGTGTGCTGCTGGTGTATGAGCTTCCGAACAGCGTAAAGGAAAAAGAAACGGAGGCACAGGCCTATGCGGCTGTATGGGATATCATGATGGCAATTCAGAAGAAGCTTCCAAGAGCTTTTGTGTATTATGGGCAGGATTCTGTGGAGGATGGTGGAAAACGTTATGATGGACTGGGCGTTTTTCTCCCCATCCATAAATTTGCGGACCGCCTGGAAAAAATGATCGGAATCGCTGATGAGATCGTAATGAAATAGAGTGTGCAAAAAAGGACTGCTTTTGTATTGCTCCGGTTATCAGAAGGATAGCTGATGACCGGAAGCTACAGAAAGCAGTCCTTTTTGTATGCCCATCAGGTGCAGTAGCGGAACATTTTGTCCGTAAGGATCCTGCGAAAATAAGGCCCAGGGGAAGAGCAACGATGATCAAGATCGCAGCTGCAAACCAGGAGGCGGAAACATTCAGGGACATGATCCCCAGATTGTAGATTGCCCGGTAGAGATAAAGTCCGGGAACCATGATCACAATGGATGGTACGGTAATGGAAATCCTGGGATATCCCACTTTTGTTTTGATGAGGGAGGCCAGAAGTCCGGCTGTCAGTGCTCCGAAAAAAGCCGCGGCAGCAGGTGGGAAACCGGCAAGATCAACAAGCTCCAGACGCAAAGTGTTGGACAGTGCGCCGATGAAGGCGGCAGCTGCGGCTAGCCGCACAGGACTGTTGAACATGACTGAAAAGCCGAATACCCCGCAGAAGCTTGCCAGAAGCCGGAACAGGATCCTCTGAGCTGCCGAAAGCTCCAGAGGCAGGAAATCCACAGGCTTCAGATGAAGAAGCAGTGCCATCAGCCAGGCAGAGACAGCAGCCACCATTACAACAATAATGGCGTAGGCCAGTCGTTCCAGACCGGAACGCATATCCAGCTTGGCAAGGTCGATCCCGCTTGTGATAAACGGAAAGCCCGGAATGATAAACAGCATGGAACAGATGTACCCGGCCTCATGCTGGACGGAAATGTGGAACAGAAGCTCTGCCAGCTTCAGGAAGCCTGCATATACAAGACAGGCGGAGGAAACAGAAACTGCAATGCACATAAACAGAGTAAAATGATGCTTGCCAAGCTTGCAGCGGATGGCGTTTCCGATGCCTGCGCCTGCAAAAGCCAGGATCATTCCAGCGGGCCACCGCCCAGAAGAAAAGTAAATGCACTACAGGCCAGTGCAGAAGCCAGTCCCAGGGCTGCAGGGGAATAAAGCCCGTGGATCCGCTCGATCTCATCTAACTGACTGTGCAGTGCTTCACCGCTCATATGGATACCCTCCACAGGAAAATCACTGACAAAATGTTCCAGCCTGTTCAGTCTGGAAGTATTTACGCCGGTGGTAGTCAGACTAAGTGCATGGGAAAAACTGCTCTCACCGTCAAAGCAGGTGTAGCTTATAGACATTAGTCCGATATCTGCGGAGCAGGTGATGCCAAGTGCTTCTGACAATGTATTCATGGAACTCCGTACCCGCCAGGCACCGGTCCCACAGGAGAGAAGCATCATGCCTGTACGGCCGATCAGGGAAGCTTTTTCGGAAAGAGAAGCCTCGGTGATGGGCTGGCTGTTCCTGGCGCTTACGTAGTTGTGCCAGGGGATTTTCATATGATTACGTTTAACCGGAATATCTGACACAGAAATCACTTCTTTCTATATATTAAAATAGTATAGTTATTATTATAAATATATATAATAACTATAATCAGATATATTGTAGCCATTATTCTGAAAAAGTCAAGTGTAGATGAAATAAAATCTGACAGTACTAAAACGTCACTGTTAAAGATTTATCATTTTTTTGCGGAAAATGAATTTTTTTGGTTGCTTTTACGTACAATTTATGTATAATTGTGGATAGGGATGTTGGAATGACCAATTCCTATGGCAGGATGACAAAAACCTGCAAAAGTAGGTGGCTATCATAATTACTATTAAAGAAGAGAGGTAAATGTTAAGATGGCAAAAATCGATTTAACAAAGTATGGTATTACCGGAACAACTGAGATCGTGTACAATCCTTCTTATGATGTATTATTCGAGGAAGAGACCAAATCTGAGCTTGAGGGCTTTGAGGTTGGTCGGGTCAGCGAGCTTGGTGCTGTCAATGTAATGACAGGTATCTACACAGGACGTTCTCCTAAAGATAAATATATCGTTATGGATGAGAACTCCAAGGACACAGTTTGGTGGACATCCGATGAGTACAAGAACGATAACCATCCGGCAACTCAGGAAGCTTGGGATGCAGTTAAAGATCTTGCCAAGAAGGAGCTTTCCAACAAGAGACTTTTCGTAGTAGATGCATTCTGCGGAGCTAACAAAGACACACGTATGGCTATCCGTTTCATCGTTGAGGTTGCATGGCAGGCACACTTCGTAACAAACATGTTCATTCAGCCGACAGCTGAGGAGCTTGAGAACTTTGAGCCGGATTTCGTTGTTTACAACGCATCCAAGGCTAAAGTTGAGAACTACAAGGAATTAGGACTTAACTCTGAGACAGCTGTAATGTTCAACATTACAAGCCGTGAGCAGGTTATCGTTAATTACATGGTACGGCGGAGAGATGAAGAAAGGTATGTTCTCCATGATGAACTACTATCTGCCGCTTAAGGGCATCGCTTCCATGCACTGCTCTGCAAACACAGACCTTAACGGAGAGAACACAGCAATCTTCTTCGGTCTTTCCGGAACAGGTAAGACAACACTTTCCACAGATCCTAAGCGTCTCCTGATCGGTGATGACGAGCATGGCTGGGATGACAACGGAGTATTCAACTTCGAGGGTGGATGCTACGCTAAGGTTATCAACCTTGACAAAGAGTCTGAGCCGGACATCTACAATGCTATCAGGAGAAACGCTCTTCTTGAGAACGTAACACTTGATGCTGAGGCAAGATCGACTTTGCTGATAAGAGCGTAACAGAGAACACACGTGTTTCCTACCCGATCAACCACATCGAGAACATTGTTCGCCCTGTATCTTCTGCACCGGCAGCTAAAGAGGTTATCTTCCTGTCCGCAGATGCATTCGGCGTACTTCCTCCAGTATCTATCCTGACACCGGAGCAGACACAGTACTACTTCCTTTCCGGATTCACAGCTAAACTTGCTGGTACAGAGCGTGGAATCACAGAGCCTACTCCTACATTCTCCGCATGCTTCGGACAGGCATTCCTTGAGCTTCATCCGACAAAATATGCTGAGGAGCTCGTTAAGAGAATGGAGAAGAGCGGTGCGAAGGCATACCTCGTTAACACAGGATGGAATGGAACAGGAAAACGTATCTCCATCAAAGATACTCGTGGTATCATCGATGCTATCCTTGACGGATCTATCCTTAAAGCTTCTACAAAGAAGATCCCATTCTTCAACTTCGAGGTTCCGACAGAGCTTCCGGGCGTAGATCCTGCAATCCTTGACCCACGTGACACATATGCAGATGCTGCAGAGTGGGAGACAAAGGCTAAAGATCTTGCTGCAAGATTTGTTAAGAACTTTGCTAAGTATGAGGGAAATGAGGCTGGTAAAGCACTCGTTGCAGCTGGTCCTCAGGCATAATCATTCATTTCAACAGAATACAGATCGTAGACTTAACCGGGAGCGGATTTATTCGCTCCCGGTTTTTTGACAAACAACTGCGGATCTGTTATTTGATATAGAGCTGTGCAGTGCGAAGCATGTTTTCAGACATGGAATAAACAGAAAGTTGAAGATATCTACCTGTAAAATAAAAAACTTTGACTTGACTAACAGAGCGTTCATGGTGTATCCTTGCTGAGAAGTCGGACGGGAGACCCGTAAGACTGCAATTCTCTTTGCACTGCATTACATTCGAACAGGATGCGAGATCAACAGTACAAACTGAGCAGGCGATGCTTTTCGGAATCGAAAATATTTATCCGAAGGCATGGGGCCGGGCCGCAGGAAGCGGCAGCGGATATGGATTTAAACGTAATTGCAAAGAACCTGCATTCACGGAATATGAGGTGAAGCAGAATGTGACTTTGCTTTCGGACATATCTGCGGGACAGTGTATGTTTCGCAGGTATGTCTTTTTACTGCAAAAATATGGATGGAACAGAAGGTAGAAGCTGGGATATCCCTATACAGAAAAGAAAGAACACCGGCGGAAATCGCACTGCAGCGAGTAGTGAAGGAACCGCCGGTTTTTTCACGGAAAATGTTGTGCCATAAGAAGAACCTGATCATATATTAAAAGGAGGTCCTGTTTATGGAACACAAAGAAAACAAAACAATTATACATGATACAGAAAAAACAGCTTCATGGGAACAGCAGACAGCAATGAAGGTATCCGGGATCAGTATCCTGGTAAATCTTTTATTGTCCGTATTTAAACTGGTTGCCGGTATTGTGGCACATTCAGGAGCAATGATCTCTGATGCCATTCATTCGGCATCAGATGTGGGAAGTACCTTCATCGTGATTATCGGTGTCCGTCTTTCTGCAAAGAAATCAGACAAAGAGCACCAGTACGGACATGAAAGAATGGAGTGTGTTTCTTCCATTGTCCTTGCAGGAATGCTGCTTGTCACTGGCCTCGGGATCGGAATTACCGGTGCTCGTGATATCGTAAAAAGCACATCCGGTGGAACCATTGCCATTCCGGGAACACTTGCACTGATTGCAGCAGTGGTATCCATTGTGGTAAAAGAGTGGATGTTCTGGTATACAAGAGGTGCTGCAAAGAAGATCAATTCAGGAGCCTGATGGCAGATGCATGGCACCATCGTTCAGATGCGCTTTCCTCTATCGGAGCTTTTGTCGGTATTTTAGGAGCAAGACTGGGATACCCGATTCTGGACCCGATCGCCAGTATTGTGATCTGTGTTATGATCGCCAAGGCATCGATCGACATTTTCAGGGATGCCATTGACAAGATGGTAGATCATTCCTGTGATGCAAAAACGGAGGAATCCATGAAGAGAGAGATCCTCAAGGTACCGGGCGTCAGAAGAGTAGACCTTCTTAAAACCCGTCTTTTCGGATCCAAGATGTATGTGGATATCGAGATCGCAGCAGATGGAAATATTTCCCTCTGCGATGCACATGATATTGCGGAAAATGTACATCATACGATCGAGAATAAATTCAAAAATGTAAAGCACTGTATGGTGCATGTAAATCCGATCAACGGATAAAAAAACAAGCTGCCGGAGCGACCTTGTGATAGTCATCCGGCGGCTTATTTTTGTATAGAGAAACACCCGGTAGGGGAGCTACCGGGTGTTTCGAGGGGAGTATAAATAATTAAATAAGGGGTTATGTAAAAAAAATTTTTGAAGGGTAAATTCTTTTTACAAGAATGATTATAATATAAATTGGAAAAAAAAGCAACATGATTTTGGCGAATAATCTCCAAACTTTTTGGGATACTATTTCCTGTAATAAAAAGCGGCAGAAAGCTTCGGAAAGCCGTAAAATCAACTTCATCAGGAGGTAATTCAAATGGCGAAAAATTACGAAACAGACAGAAATGAGTCTAATTATGCAGGAAAAAATCACGGGGAAAGTGCTTCCAGAAACTGCGGGAAAAACAGCTCTAAGAACAGTTCGGGAAATTCTTCCAGGAACAGTTCCAAAAGCAGCTACGGAAACAAAATTTCCGATGAATATGATTCTGAGAAGGACAGAGGATCTGACAGATATTAAATGATAAGAAAAGCGGGAAAAGCCAGAGATGGCTTTTCCGCTTAAATACATATAAGGGAACATTCACCCGGAAGCTTCCATATAATATACCAAAAAGAGGAGATTTTTTCCATGTTTCAGATCGAAACTATCTCTGCAAAAATGCTGGATTATTATGTGGAGCGCAGTGACGCTGTTATCATAGATCTCCGGGATCCTGCCGCATACAGAAGGGGACATGTCCGGAACGCGGCAAATATTCCATACAGAGAGCTGGAGGAATATCTTGAGAAAAAACAGGATCAGAAATACCGTTTTCCCAAAGATAAACTGCTGATACTTTACTGCGATCGCGGCGGTGCCAGCATGCAGGCTGCCCGGAGCCTGGCAAGACAGGGCTGCCGTACCAGATCTGTGATCGGTGGATTTGCCGCCTACAGAGGGAGAAATCTTGTGCGCGGATAAAACAACAAATCTTGTATTTTAAAGTAAATCATGATAATGTAAAGAACAGAGATAAAAACCAACACAAATTACAAGGAGAAAAGATTATGAAATATATGTTTGCATCCGATGTACATGGTTCGGCATATTACTGTCGGAAAATGCTGGAAGCATATGACGCGGAGAAGGCGGAGAGACTGGTGCTTCTGGGAGATCTGCTTTATCACGGACCAAGAAATGACCTTCCGAAGGAATATGCACCAAAGGAAGTCATCCGCCTTTTAAATGAGAGAAAAAAACAGATCTACGCAGTACGCGGAAACTGTGAGGCAGAGGTGGATCAGATGGTCCTGGACTTCCCGGTTATGGCGGATTACTGTATCCTTGCCATCGAGGGAAAAACGATGTATGCCACACACGGTCACATCTATAATAAGGATAATCTTCCGCCGATGATGGACGGAGACATTCTGATCCACGGCCATACACATGTGCTGAAGGCAGAAAATATGGGGAATTATATCCTTCTGAACCCAGGTTCCGTATCCATTCCAAAGGAAGGCAATCCGCCGACCTATGCAATCCTTGAGAACGGAAGTTTTACTATTAAAGATTTTGAAGGAAATACAGTACGGGAGATCACTTTATGAATCTGTGGGAATTAACAGCGCCCTGTCATTTTGGAACAGAGGCGGTGCTGAAGCGTGAAATACTGGATCTTGGCTATGAAGTGACCAGGGTGGAAGACGGAAGAGTGACCTTTGAGGCTGATGCCCAGGGTGTGGCAGACGCCAATCTGTTCCTTCGTACCACAGAACGTGTGCTTCTGAAAGTAGGCGAAGTAAAAGCCGAGACTTTTGATGAGTTTTTGAAAAGACCAAGGCTCTCCCATGGGAGAATTACATACCGAAAAACGGTAAATTCTGGGTAGCCAAGGCAAACTCCATCAAAAGTAAGCTTTTCAGTCCATCTGATATCCAGTCCATTATGAAAAAAGCCATTGTAGAACGTCTCAAAGGCATCTACGGGATTTCCTGGTTTCCGGAAGACGGTCCGGAATTTCCTATCCGTGTGGCCTTTATGAAAGACGTAGCTCTGATCGGAATCGACACTTCAGGAGTATCCCTTCATAAGAGAGGGTATCGCCAGATGACTGTCAAGGCACTATCACCGAGACTCTTGCCAGCGCTCTTTTGATGCTCACCCCCTGGAAAAAGGACCGTATTCTTGTCGATCCGTTCTGCGGAAGCGGTACCTTTCCTATTGAGGCGGCAATGATGGCAGCGGATATGGCGCCGGGACTGAACCGTCATTTTCTGGCCGAGAGCTGGGAGCATCTGATCCCGAAGGAATGCTGGGAGGATGCAAGAGAAGAAGCCAGAGAACGTGTAAATCTTGATATTGAAACCGATATCCAGGGCTTTGATATCGATGCAGCTGCCATCAAGCAGCACGTGCCAACGCAAAAATGGCAGGAGTGGACAAACTGATCCATTTCCAGCAGCGCCCGGTCAGTGAACTCCGCCATTCCAAACCCTTTGGTTTTATCGTGACAAATCCGCCATATGGTGAGAGAATCGAAGAAAAATCCAATCTCCCTGCACTGTACCGTGAGATCGGTGAAAGCTATAAGGGGCTGGATCGCTGGTCCATGTATCTGATCACTGCCTATGACAAGGCAGAGAATGATATCGGCCGAAAGGCAGATAAAAACCGTAAGATCTATAACGGAATGATGAAAACCTACTATTACCAGTTTCTTGGACCACGTCCGCCGAAGAAAGGAAGTATTAAAGAATGAAAAAGATCATTTTTGCTACCGGAAATGAGGATAAAATGAAGGAAATCCGAAGGATACTTGCGGATCCTTCTCTGGAGATCCTTTCCCTGAAGGATGCCGGGATCCATGCGGATATTGATGAAAACGGAAAAAGCTTTGAAGAAAATGCCATGATCAAGGCAGAAGCAATCAGTAAAATGACCGGCGAGATCGTTCTGGCGGATGATTCCGGTCTGGAGATCGACTATCTGAACAAAGAGCCTGGAATCTATTCCGCACGCTATATGGGTGAGGATACTTCCTATCATATTAAAAACGCAAACCTGATCCAGCGTCTGGAAGGTGTACCCGATGAGAAACGTACCGCACGTTTTGTATGTGCTATTGCGGCAGCTTTCCCGGATGGCAGAAGAAAGACAGTCCGTGCTGCCATGGAAGGCCGCATCGGCTACGAGGAAAAAGGGGAGAATGGCTTTGGCTATGACCCGATCTTTTATCTTCCGGAATATGGCTGCACTTCCGCAGAGCTTTCCATGGAAGAAAAGAACAGGATCAGCCATCGTGGAAAAGCTCTTTGCCTTATAAAGGAAGAGCTTGTATGAAGGTGCTGATCGTAAGCGATACTCACGGAAGAGATGAAAACCTGGAGATCGTGATAAACCGGGAGGCTCCTTTTGACATGCTGGTACATTGCGGAGATGTGGAAGGCAGAGAATTTTATATTGAAGCCCTTGCAGAATGTCCCTGCAGCATTGTGTCCGGAAATAATGATTTTTTCTCGGATCTCCCGAGAGAAGATGTGATCGAGGTCGAGGGAAATAAGATCCTGGTAACTCACGGTCATTACTACGGTGTATCCATAGCCTTTGATCAGCTGGCAGAAGCTGCCCGCTCAAGGGGATGCAATGCGGCTTTTTTCGGACATATCCACGTGCCGGTTGTTGAAAAGGAAGCAGGTGTGCTTCTGGTAAATCCCGGAAGTCTGGCTTTTCCCAGACAACGGGGACGCCGTCCAAGCTATGCAGTAATGGAGACAGAGGGAAAGGGCGAAATGCACGTAGAGATCCGTTACCTCTGATTCTGGCAGAAAAAACATATTAACTGTCATAATTGATAAAATTTGTGCCAATATTCAGCATATATTAGTCAAAAACGATTGCGAAAGTCAGCTATGTGCTATATAATGAACGAGTAGTTGTTTTTTAGTAATATAGAGCATTTTTTTAGGGGACTGACTATGAAAGGGTCTCGTTTCTGAGAATGCAGCAGAGCGGAATGGGAAGGTCCGCTTTACATAAATGAAGGGGGAAAATACACATGACTGCGGTTATTATAGGGAGCATCGGCTTTTTATGCTGCTTCCTGTATGATCATAACAGTATCCGATTGAAAAAAAGCTTTCTTCATCCGTTTTTTGGCATAGGATGTTTCCTGATCGCAGTGTCAACAGGTCTGGTGATCCGGAGCTGCTGGCCGCGGCAGGGAAGTTCTTTTTTTTATTTCTGCTGTTTTTCTGACAGCAGCGATCCTGTTTCTGGGACTGTTGATCTATACATTGTTTTTTGCGCTGCCCTTTGATGAGACATATGTCAAAGAAAATCATGAAAGGCTGGCCTATACAGAGGGTGTTTATGCACTCTGCCGACATCCTGCGTTCTGTGGTTCGCCGGATTTTATTTTTGCCTGGCCGGATTTCTGGGATCCGGGAAGGCACTGGGGGCTTTTGGGGTCCTTATCGTGTGGAATATATTGTACATTTTTTACCAGGACAGGATCGTGTTTCCGGAAACATTCAGTAATTACGGAGCGTATCAGCAGACAACTCCCTTTCTGATCCCGGACCGAAACAGTACAGCTGCCTGTATAAAAACGTGGCGAAAAGGGGGGAAAAGGCGGTGAGTCTTGGCGAAAAGCTTCGAAAACAGCAGTATGATGCTATCTGGAAAGAATATTGCGGATTTCTTGATCTGACAATGCAGGATTACATGAAGATCCAGAATCGCCTGATGGAAGAGCAGATCCAGCTCTGGTCAGACTGTGAATTGGGCAAAAGCATTCTGAAGGGCAGGAGCCATCCGGGATCGACGAGTTCCGTCGGCTGGTACCTCTTACCACTTATGAGGATTATGCGGATATGCTCCTCCAGAAGAGAAGTGAAACTCTTCCGGGGAATCCGATCATCTGGATACAGACGACCTGGGAAGGCGGGCGCCATCCGATAAAGGTAGCACCATACACGAGAAGTATGCTGGATACCTACAGGAACAATGTAGTTGCCTGCCTCATATTAGCTACAAGCCGCGAAAAGGGCAAATTTGATGTGGAGGAAACGGACAAGATCCTTTACGGACTGGCACCGCTGCCTTTTGCTACCGGCCTTTTTCCGCTGGCGCTGAAAGAAGATATCGACATCCGTTTTCTTCCTGAGGTGGAAGATGCGGTAAATATGAGCTTTAGTGAGCGGAACAAAGAGGCTTTAAGATGGCCATGAAACAGGACGTGGAATTTTTCTTCGGACTTGGAAGTGTAGCTTATGCAGTAAGCCAGAGTCTCACCGGAAGCGTATCATCAGGAAAAAGCAAAACCTCCTTTTCGGAGCTTCTGCAGTATAAACCAAAGATGCTGAAAAGGATCCTGAATGCCAAAAAAATCTGTGAGAGGGAGAAACGGGAGCTTCTTCCGAAAGACCTTTTTCACCTGAAGGGATTTATGGTGGCAGGAACCGACAATCAGTGCTATAAGGATGATCTGGAGAAAATGTGGGGAGTTCGGCCCATGGAGCTTTTTGCAGGAACGGAACCTTCTATTATAGGAACCGAGACCTGGACCAGGAACGGAATGTACTTTTTTCCGGATACCTGCTTTTATGAATTTATCACCGAAAAGGATATGCTCCATAATTATGAGGATCCCACGTTCACTCCTCCGACCTATCTTATGGATGAGGTTGTTCCCGGGGAGAAATATGAGCTTGTGATCACTGTGCTGAAGGGCGGAGCCTTTGCCAGGTACCGTGTGGGAGATATGTATCGGTGCGTGGGTCTTACCAACCAGGAGGACCGGACACAGATTCCAAGATTTGAGTACATAGATCGTGTTCCGTGGATCATTGATATCGCAGGATTTACTAGGATTTCGGAAAATGGTATCAAAAGTGTGATTCAGTTGTCTGGGCAGCCGGTTACGGATTGGATCGCAGTGAAAGAATATAATGAGAAAAAAACGCCCATATCTGCATCTTTATATAGAAGTAAAAAAAGAAGCGTTGATGTATCAGGCTATGAGCACGGATATTCTGAAAGAGCTTCTGACCACGTATTTCAAATATATCGATCAGGATTACCGGGATCTGAAGAAAATCCTGGGAATGGATCCCTTTGTGGTGACCATCCTGCGCTGTGGTACCTTTCATCTTTATGAGTCCAGAAAAGGACGGAAACCACGGCATATGAGCACTCCTTATTATGAGGTGGCGGAACTTTTGAGACTGCAGGATGAGATCGGATTCGGGAATATGAGGAAGTAACTATGGAAAGCTATATATCATTTTCAATCATTTCAGTTTTTTTCTATGCATTTATGATACTGACTCTTCTGGCTGGTAAGCGCAGCCGGATCATCAACAGTTTCATGTGTGTGCTGGGAGGAATGCTCTGCTGGACGCTGGGCTCTTTTCTGATGCGTATGGAAGCAGGACCTCTTACATCCTGTGGTATTATGTGTCTCTGGCAGGAATCCTGTTTCTGCCATATTTTTATTATGTATTCATCAGCGAATTCATGGGAGTGCGTATGGCAGAAAAAGCAGAATCCCATTGCTTTTGATGCTGCTGCTTTTTGTGATCAACATCCCGGGCGGGATCATCCTGCGCTGGCCAGATCTGATCCGTAAAAACGGTGGTGCGCATTTTGTTTATAAGATCACCCCCTGGTTCCTTCTGTTCTTTGTGGTAGCAGGGATCACCATTATCCAGATTTTTATTACCATGTACCGCGGATGCCGGAGACACCCCGAATACCGCAAACAGATCGAACCGATCCTTGTGGGGATACTGATCATTTTTGTGGGAAACCTTGCGCTGGCAGTGCCGGCATTTTCCGGATTCCCCATCGATATTGTCAGCGGTCTGATCAATGCTGTCCTGATGCTTTATGCACTGACCAGAAGACGGCTGTTCCAGATGCGCCGTCTTGCGTCAGATGGGGTTTGCTTTGGTGTGGGAGTGGTTCTGACGGTAGTACTGTTTATCAATCTTTCACCGTACCTGATGAACTATATCCGAATGCTGCTCCCTGCAGCCAGTGAGTATCATGTGCTGATCTTTTCTTTCGTTTTTCTCATATCTGCATGGCTGGTCACAGTGCTGTGGAAATGTCTGATGAACAATGTTTTTATCAAAAAAGAGATCCAGCAGTCTCAGGAGCTGAAAGATTTCAGCCAGTCAGTATCCAGGACGCTCCGGGTAGGAGAGATCCTGCGTAATACGGTAAATGTGCTGAAGGAAACTACCAATGCAGGACGGATCTATATTTGCCTGAAAGACAAAAAATCAGGGGAATATCAGGCTGTTTACAGCAACCGTCCGTTGAATGACCTGACCTTTTCGCTGAAAGCGGATAATCCGGTGGTTACCTGGCTTACCAGAAATGAGGACTGTGTGGTGATCCGGGATTTTCGTTCTTCCACAGCCTACAAATCCATGTGGGAATCGGAGAAACATATGTTTTCAGAGCTGGGTATCGAATACTGTGCGGGTCTTCGACAAAATGATGATCTGGCCGGGATCATTGCGATTTCCGGTGACGGACACAGGAACCTGAACCATAATGACCTTGCCATGCTGTCTTCGGTCAGCTCGGTAGCTTCCATTGCCATCAAAAATGCCAGACTTTATGAGGCGGCATGGACTGAGGCAAGGACCGATGAACTGACGGGCCTTCTGAACCGGAAATATTTTTATGAGATCCTGGATGAGGAATACGAAAAAAATAAAGAGGGTTCGCTTGCACTGATCCTGTTCAATATTGATGATTTCAAGCTGTACAATCAGCTGTACGGAAATCAGCAGGGAGATGTTGCACTTCGAAAGGTGGCAGATATCATCCATGCAAGTGTGGGAGAACAGGGATATGTGGCACGTCACAGTGCCAAGGAATTTGCGGTCCTGATGCCAAATTACGATGTATTTTCCGCCAGAAATCTGGCAGAATCCATACAGAAGCAGATTCTGTATATGCGCAACGATTCTGCAGACTACAAGCTGAAGATCCTTACGGTAAGTGTGGGGATCAGTGCGGCACCTTATGCAGCCCGCTCAGCAAAGGAGCTTCTGGATAATGCGGATCTGGCAGTATATCATGTAAAGCGCAGCGGTAAAAACGGCATCGAGATTTTTGACACCATGCTGAAGGAAAGCCTGGATGAAGAAAATGCGGGAAAGAAATCTGATCATGAACATATTTATCAGTCCTATGAATCCACGATCTACGCGCTGACTGCAGCCATTGATACCAAAGATCATTATACCTTCGGACATTCCAACAATGTGGCTTATTACGCAACGAGTCTTGCGAAGGCGCTGAACTATACAACGGAAATGGTGGAGATCATCCGTCAGGCGGCGCTTCTTCATGATGTTGGAAAGATCGGGATCCCGGAGCATATCCTGAACAAAGAAGGCAAGCTTACGGATGAAGAGTATGAGATTATGAAAGGTCATGTGGAAGCATCCATCGGATCATCCGTCACCTTCCGTCACTGGATTATGTTATCCCTGCAGTTATCGGTCATCACGAACGTTATGACGGAAACGGCTATCCAAGGAGAATCGCGGGAGAAGATATCCCGGCATCTGCAAGGATCCTCTGCATCGCAGATTCCTTTGATGCCATGACATCCAAACGTTGTTATAAGGAACTGATGCCGGTGGAAAAAGCTCTTCGGATCATAAGAGAAGAGGAAGGAAAACAGTTCGATCCGGATATGGCGGAGGTATTTATCCACATATTTCGGGAAGGCAAGATTCATCTGGCAGAACCGGCGGAGCTGAAACGGGAAGAAAAAGCATAAAGAATATTAAGATTACGGGTCTGACAAGCTATGTCAGGCCCGTTTTTGTGAAGCATATGAAGAAAGCTTTATTTATCATCGCCGGTAAGGCGAAGTACATCCCGGATCTCATCCACATTCATATCCAGGATCACGGCAAGCTCATCAATGGTGAATTTGGTGGCGTCATCATCGTCTGTGAGTTCTTTGACCGCAGCCTCCAGGTTTTCTACCTTGGATACCAGATAGTCGTCACGGAATTTCTGCTGTGTCTGTTCCTCGATGGCATGAAGGATTCCACTGCGGATACGACCACGCATCCAGGTATCGTTTTTCTCCTGTGGGTCTGTCTCTTTGAGAGACGCCAGAAGGGCCAGATTTGCCTCCTGAATGAGATCGGCCAGGTGGATTTCCTCACAGTTCAGTTCAGCGGCCATCTGGCTGCCTGAGCCATGTAGAACTGTGTCAGTGCACCTTCGGCAGCAGTGTCTCCTTTTGCAAAGGCCTGAAAGAGAGAAGCAAGATCATCCGGATCAAGTCCCTCCGGGGAAAAGCTTTCCATATAGTCACTGAGATAAGCCTGTTCCTCGGCAGTAAGAGCAGCACGGTACCCGGAAGCTCTTCCTTGTCCTGGGATTCGGATGAAACAGCATCTGCTCTGTCAGCACCGGTGCCTCATCGGTGCCTTCGATGGTGATCCCTTTTAATTTGAGATACTGCAGGATCTTTACAAGCTGTGAAGTGCTCAGATCCGATTCATCGAAATGGTCACGGATCTGCTGCTGGGAGAGCTGCTTATTGTTTTCCTCAGCGATGGCACAGATGTCATTAAGCTTCTGCTGAAATAATTTTATATCCATGTAAAAACATCTCCTTATTGTTTGCTTTTTTTCTTGACTTAAATTATGGTTTCATGATACCATAAGCCAAGTCACAAATGACAAGAAACCTTTAAATAGGCGGAAAAAACGTGAAAAAAAAGTTTTTTTAAAAAATTCAAAAAAGGTGTTGACATTTGTAGATTGCTATAATATAATATCACTTGTCGTCAGGCAGGAAACGAAAACGAAACACAAACAAAGACGACAACAACTTAATAAAAACCATAAGTAAATGGTACATCGGGGTGTGGCTCAGTTTGGCTAGAGCGCTGGTTTGGGACCAGGAGGCCGCAGGTTCGAATCCTGTCACCCCGACTGCTGTAACTTATTACCGCAAGCATGCGGGTGTAGTTCAATGGTAGAACACCAGCCTTCCAAGCTGGATACGTGGGTTCGATTCCCATCACCCGCTTCTCTGAGAAGAGAGCATGTGTCTGTAGCTCAGCTGGATAGAGCAACGGCCTTCTAAGCCGTGGGTCGGGGGTTCGAATCCCTTCAGGCACGTTGTGGTGGGTATAGCGCAGTTGGTTAGCGCGCCAGATTGTGGCTCTGGAGGCCCAGGGTTCGAATCCCTGTATCCACCCTTCGCCCATTGGCTATCGCCAAGCGGTAAGGCACAGCACTTTTGACTGCTGCATTCGCTGGTTCGAATCCAGCTAGCCCAGTCCTTTTTTATGGGGTATTAGCTCAGTCGGTAGAGCACTTTGACTTTTAATCAAGTTGTCCGGGTTCG
>ENA-OQAZ01000167-OQAZ01000167.1-human-gut-metagenome-genome-assembly--contig:-NODE-167-length-35962-cov-4.542347_pt1 | contig 35962 bp, 36 predicted proteins | sample MGYA00242737_ERZ504531 | MGnify/ENA primary metagenome ERZ504531 (study PRJEB26092, sample SAMD00036244) | human gut metagenome | host: Homo sapiens | study: EMG produced TPA metagenomics assembly of... | reverse complement strand
GTAACCGATGTGATCATCTGAGTCGCACTCTGGTTCAGGCTCTGTCCAAGTGTGTCAACATCATTTGTCACACGGGAAAGCACTTCACCTACCGGCTTTGTGTCAAAATAGCTCATCGGCATGCGGTTGATCTTCTCAGAGATTTCTCTTCTCAAACGGTAGGTTGTCTTCTGAGACACCCCCGTCATCAAATATCCCTGCACAAAACTGCAGATTGCGCTGATCACATACAGGCAAAGAACAGTCAGCAGAATCTGTCCGATTTTACCGAAATTCATTCCGTCTCCACCGGAAACTTTACTTACAAGTCCATTGAAAATCTCTGTCGTTGCTTTTCCTAAAATCTTCGGTCCGACAATATTGAATATTGTTCCACAGATAGCAAACACGGCTACGAAAAATACTTGTACTTTGTAAATTGCCATGTGGCGGATCAGTTTCTTCATTGTTCCTTTGAAGTCTTTTGCTTTTTCATTCGGTCTTCGACCGCCATGCATTCTAGCCATGAATCTGATCCTCCTTTCCATCTGTCTGCTCATTTAACGCTGCTTCTAACTCTTTCCTGGACAGCTGGGATTCTGCGATTTCACGGTATACCGGACAGTTCTTGAGAAGCTCCGCATGAGTTCCCTTACCTGCCACTTTGCCTTCGTCCAATACTATGATTTGCTCTGCATGCAGGATCGTGCTGATTCTCTGTGCAACGATCAGCACCGTACTTCCGCTTGTCTTTTCAGCCAGCGCACGGCGGAGTGTTACATCCGTCTTATAGTCAAGGGCAGAAAAACTGTCGTCAAAAATAAATACCTGCGGGTGCTTTGCGATTGCTCTTGCAATAGAAAGTCTCTGCTTCTGTCCACCGGATACATTCGAACCTCCCTGTGAGATCGGGCTCTTATATTTCTCCGGTTTTGTGTCAATAAATTCTGTTGCCTGTGCAATCTCTGCCGCCTCGATCATCTCATCATCACTTCCATGTGAATTACCAAACATGATATTAGATGCGATATCTCCCGAGAACAGAACTCCCTTCTGCGGAACATATCCAAGCTTCTCACGAAGTTCATGCTGTTTCACTTCACGGATATCTACACCATCCAGCGTAATATCTCCGGATGTCACATCATAGAAACGTGGAATCAGATTTACCAGCGTAGACTTACCACTTCCGGTACTTCCGATAATTGCTGTTGTCTCACCCGGCTTCGCTGTAAATGTAATATCTTCCAGAACATCTTCATCTGCACCTGGATAACGGAAAGATACATGATCGAAAGTAAGTACTCCTTTTCCGTCTTCCGGGAAATGTTTTTCTTGCTTTGGATCGTGGATCATTGTCTCACTCTTCAATACTTCCTCAACACGATCTGCTGCCACAGCTGCTCTTGGAAGCATAATTGAAATCATACAAAGCATTAAGAATCCCATAATGATCTGCATCGTATATTGGATAAATGCCATCATATCTCCAACCTGCATCTGTCCATCACTGATTCCATGTGCTCCTGTCCATACGATCAGAACAGATACACCGTTCATGACTAACATCATCACCGGCATCATAAAAGTCATTGCACGGTTGACGAAAAGATTCGTCTTCGTCAGTGTGCGGTTCGCATCATCAAATCTCTCTTCCTCATGCTTCTCTGTACTGAATGCACGGATAACCGGAAGTCCTGTCAGAATCTCTCTTGTTACAAGGTTCAACTTGTCAACAAGATTCTGCAGCACTTTGAACTTTGGCATAACAACAAGGAACAGCAACAAAACTACAAATGCAATGATAATAACCGCAAGTCCGATGATCCAGGACATGGATACATTCGTCTTCATAACCTGCAGCACTCCACCGATTGCAAGGATTGGCGCATACAGAACCATACGAAGCAGCATAACGATCAGCATCTGAATCTGCTGGATATCATTCGTACTTCTCGTGATCAAAGATGCTGTTGAGAAGTGATTGAACTCGTTGTTTGAAAATCCAACAACCTTATGGAATACTCCACTTCTCAGATCACGTCCTGCACTTGCTCCAACTCTTGATGCCAGAAATGCAACCATAATACTTGCTGCCATTCCAAGAAGAGCAAGTGCAGCCATCTGACCTCCTGTTTTTAACAGATAATGAATCTGTGTCTGATCCATGTTCATTCCAAGGTCTTTATATGCACTCCTGCAGAAGCTCACTGATGCCTGATCAAGAATTGTATCCGGCATCTCTGACATCTGCTCTTCAATCTTCTCAACCATTGTTGCTCTCTGCTCAGCCGGAAGCATTTTCAGAAGATCAAACATAGACATGTCATCCAGTGACACTGCCTGGGATTCCGTCTGGGATTCACTTTGTGGCATTCCTTCCGGCATTGTCTGGTCTGCCCCTTGTGGCATGCTCTGCGCCATTCCCTGGGACATCTGCTCTTTCAGCTTGTCTTCCATCCGCTTTGTTGTGTCACTTCCGGACTCGATTCCGGATGTCATCATCATTGGAATCTGAAGAATATCTTTCAGATTCTCCATCGTATTTTCCTCTTCAGCAACAGAATCTTTCAAGACATAAGCTTCTTTTTTATAAGAAGTATTATCTTCTGTATATGCATCCATCACCGTCTGTTGATCGTCTTCCGATACAAACAAAAGCAATTTTTCCATTTCTTCTGTTGCAATCTGTCTCGGTACTTCATCTTCAATACCGCCCTGCTGGATTCCTACATTTACAATATCTGATGTGTAGGCCGGCAAGGACAGATCACAATACGCCTGCACTACCAGAATCAGCACGATCGCAATCATAGCTTTCCAGTATGATGCAGCGTATTTGAATAAGTTCTTCATAATCTGCGTATTTCCTTTCCTGGTAATTCTCTGTTACTGTTCGCAATATGTGTAAACAACAACAACTCTCTTCAAGTCACACAATTTATCACTAACCGCTGATTCTCAGCGACAGTAATCTACTTCATTCACTACTCCACATTCTCTATAATCTGCAGGAGCAGCCGGCGAAAAAGCATCTTCTCTTCCGCGCTCATTCCTTCAAACACTTTTTCTTCCAGTTTCTCAGCTGTCTTGATCACATAAGCAATGCTGTCTCTCCCTTTCTGTGCAAGAGTCAGGCGCATCACTCTCTGGTCCTGTTCATCGGCTTTTCTTGTAATGTAACCTTCCTGTTCCATCTTCTTGATCATCGATGTAATTGACGGCGGCGTTACATTCAGGCGCTTCGCAAGTTCTTTCTGAGACATGGAATCTTCCTGATGAAGGGCAAATAAGATCCCTGACTGGCTCTGTTCAAATCGTATTCTGCATACAATTCCTGTGCTCTCTTTCCAATCAGACGCATACTCTGTCCCATCAATCCAAGTAATGGGGCATCCTCTTTATGACACTTCACGTTCTTTTCCCTCCTTGATCTATTGATACATTCTCCAAAAAAATTCTGACTATCACTTTTTCCACAGAATGAATAGTGAAAATTAGTTAGTTAATTAACTAAATGAAAATATAGTACTTTTCACAAAGTAAGTCAATATTATTTCTATTTTTTCACACTTTCTTAATACTTTTTGCACACAAACAAGTTAGATAGTTAATTAAATTTAATGTATAAAAATGATGAAACCAAATGGCTGACACCATCTGATTTCATCACTCCATCTTAAAACTCGTTACTGTTCAAACGATGTGCGACCAGCAACGCATCTCGCCATTTTAAATCGCCTTTGGCGATGAGCGAGATGCATTCAAGCCAAAACATGCATCCTCCGTGTCAATCAGCGAAGTGATTGACAGGGAGTGAACAATAACTAAAACTCTTTCTTTTCATGACTCTCATACTGTAAATATAAGAAATGAACCATACAAGCAGACTCAGCACGATAAGTGCAATCGCAATTTCAAAATCGCCTATCCCTTCTATCATATACAAAATACTTTCTTTTAACCCCAGGTTATCCATCACAAAAGAGCCAATTGCATAACAAATTGCAAAAACAATTAAAATTGCAATTGGTAGCACTAATCGTCCTTTCTCTCCTTCAAACCTTAACCGAATTGCAATCGTAATTCCCGCAATTGCCTGAAATACAAAGATTGTGATCAACTCCATTGCCAGCGTTTCCGGATCAAACACTTCTTCTGGCTTTATGAGTACAGTGATTCCTGCACAGATTACTCCAATACACCATCCACACGCTGTCATAATAAAGGAAAAAATATATTTTTCTCTAACATATACTTTTCTATTTACAGGTAAAGAAAATAAATACATATATCCATGATTGTTTTCATCATAACTAATTGTATTCCCCGCATATACTGCTATAACAGATGGGATATAGATTGCAATAAAAGTAGCTGTCTTCTTTTCCGTCAGCGTAAAAAATAACGCCACAAACGCTAACACACAAAAAAGATTGCCACCTTGCCGAAAAAACAACCGAAAATCCTTTTCCAAAAGTCCTCTGATTCCTTTCATCACATCCCACCTCCTGTCAACATCAGAATCACCTGATCGAGTGATCCGCTTTCCACTACAATTTCTGGATAATTTTCTGTATAATACTGCTTCTCATTTGTCAGACAGGCAATTCCGAAATTTTCTTTTCTCTCTTTCAGGATATAGTTTTTATCTAAAGCCTGATACTGTTCCTCGCTGACTTTCAACATGGCATACTTTTCAAGAATTCTATCCATCTCTTCATGAAGTACGATCTTTCCTTTATGAATCACATAAATATCATCACACAGATGCTCTAAGTCTGAAGATATATGTGAACTGATCAGGATGCTTCTCTCCGGCTCTTCTTCCATATATGTTCTCAAAATATCCAGCATCTCTTCTCTTGCTCCGACATCAAGACCGGCTGTCGGCTCATCCAGCATCAGAAAATCTGCCTGATGCGTCAATGCAATGATCAGATTCAGCTTCGCTTTCATTCCGGTTGAGTACTCTTTTAAGAATTTATCCAGTGGAATCTGATATCTTTCACACATCTGAAGAAATTTTTCTTCTTCAAACTTTGGATACAGTTTTGCAAGAACTGCCTTAACATCTTTTCCTTTCAAATATCCGCTGAATCCTGCTTCTGCCAGGACTACTCCCATCTGTTCTTTCTCTTTCTCGTTTAACTCTTGCGGTTTTTTCCCAAGAATCTTTATCTCGCCGCCATCATAAGAAATGAGTCCAAGTACGGCTTTAAACACGGTACTCTTACCAGCTCCGTTCTCTCCGACCAGTCCTGTAATCCTTCCTTTTTCTACATTTAGCGAACAGTCTAACTGAAATTCGCCGTAGCTTTTCTTTACCCCTTTGATTTCTAACATAATTATTCATCCTCCATGATGAGTTCAAACAATGAACGGATCTCTTCCTCTTTCATTCCGCAGCGCCTTCCCTTCTGAATCGCCGCTTCCAGATCCGCCTCAACTTCTTTTCTGCGCTCTTCTTCCATCAACTGTGTATTCGAAGCTGCAACATAAGTTCCTTTTCCATGAACCGTGACCGTCATGCCCTCCGCTTCCAGATTGTCATATGCCTTCTTTACGGTAAGTGCACTGATCTTCAGTTCCTTTGCCATCGTTCTCACTGACGGCAGTATATCATTTTCTTTTAATTCCCCGGAGATGATCTGCGCTTTGATCTGCTCCATGATCTGTTCATAGATCGGTACCATCGATGAATTATTGATTATAATCTTCATAAGCAACCTCCTGTTGTAAACAGTATATAACAGTGTATCACTGTTGTCAACTGTTATATACTGTTTGTTTTTTCAATTTTCAGGGCATTGTTTTATTGTATTACTCCGTTATCCAATATTCCCCAGCATATTGTAAACTATTTTTTTTCTTAAAACATAAAAGAAGTTTCCGATACAAGCTTTTCATCTTATATCAGAAACTTCTTTCTTCATTTGCTCTATTTCATTATAACCTTGCAATGTTTCTTATTACTAAAAAATCGCCACAGCCTCATTCACACTCTTCACACCCAGTAGCTTGATTCCCTTAACATCCTTCACCGTCTTCATGCACACTTCCGGAAGGATACACGTCTCGAATCCAAGCTTCTTCGCCTCAGCCACACGCTGCTCCGGCATATTCACCGCACGTACCTCACCACTCAGACCAACCTCACCGAACACGATCGTTTTTTCATCGATCGGACGATTCCGGTAACTTGACACAAGTGCCATCACGATTCCTAGATCGATTGCCGGCTCATTCATCTTGATTCCGCCCGCAATATTTACATAAGCATCGCAATTTCCAAGATTCATACCAAGTCGTTTTTCCAGTACTGCCATCAAAAGATTCACCCTGTTATAATCTGTTCCTGCTGCAGTTCTTCTCGGCATACCAAAGTTCGTTCTTGCAACTAGTGCCTGAATCTCCAGAAGAATTGGGCGTGTTCCCTCCATCGAACAGGCTACAACAGAACCAGATGCATTCTCCGGTTTTCCACTCAGCATATATTCGGATGGATTTCTACTTCTACAAGTCCATTCTGTCTCATCTCAAAGACACCGATCTCATTCGTAGAGCCAAAACGATTCTTCACAGCTCTGAGGATTCGGTAAGATGCATGACGATCTCCTTCAAAATAAAGTACCGTATCCACCATATGTTCCAGCACACGCGGACCAGCCACGGTTCCTTCTTTTGTCACATGGCCAACAATGAAGATTGGGATACATAGTCCCTTCGCCAGCTGCATAAATACATTCGTAGACTCACGGACCTGGGAGACACTTCCCGGTGCGGAATTCACATCTTCACTGTACATCGTCTGGATGGAATCAATGATCACAAGCTCCGGCTTCTCTTTCTCGATCACACTGCGGATAATCCCAAGATTCGTCTCACACAAAAGCAACAGATTCTGGCTGAATTCACCCATACGGTTTGCACGAAGCTTAATCTGAGTCTGTGATTCCTCTCCTGAAATATATAAAATCTTCTGCTGCTTCGCCATCCTCTGGCAGACTTGCAAGAGCAAAGTTGATTTTCCAATTCCCGGATCTCCTCCTACCAGAACGAGTGACCCCGGCACAATCCCACCACCAAGAACCCTGTCTAATTCTTTAATTCCAGTCTTATTCCTTGTATCATCATCCGCGGAAACTTCTGTGATTGGAACCACTTTCGCTTCATTCACCGCTCTAGCTGCTACAGTCGTTCCTTTCGTGATGCCACTGTCAATTCTCTCCTCGACAAATGTATTCCATTCCTTACACATTGGACACTGACCGAGCCACTTCGCTTCCTCATGCCCACAATTCTGACAGAAGTAAACTGTTTTCTTTCCTTTTGCCATTCATAATTTCCTTTCTGTTCGAAGCAAGCGTAATACAGCTTGCCAGATTTATAGATTAGAAAAGGGAAAGGCGCATCTTGCAATTCCTTTCCCTCTGTTTTTACACTACTCTTGTTTCTATCCGAATCTGACTGATTAGCATTTGACAACTTTGATTGCAGCACTCTGATCTGCGTTAAGTTCAACACTTACACTTAATTTTCCGCTTAAGTTTGTTCCCATCTTACCTGCAGACTCTCCGGCGATAAATACTTCATATTCGCTCTCCGGCTCAAGTTCCAATGTAAACTGTACGTCTTCCGGTGCGGAAACTGTGAACTCAACTTCTGTGTCTGTCTCTTTGAAGTTCTCTACTGTACTTCCCGGAACAGACTCATAAACGAACATTCCATTTTTCTCCAACTTTGTAATCTCCGCAAATGTCTTTACTTTATAAAGATCTCCTTTAAATTCAAATCCGTCCTTCTTTGTCTTGGATGCAAGAGTGTAATCTCCAAAGCTTAATGTTCCGTCGTTCTCTGCACGCAATAATTCTTTCACTGTTGCCATTTTTAATTTCCTCCTGGGTATATATATGTTCCTATTATATACTACTTAAAATAGTTTTTCTATAGATTTTATTTATTCTTCACATTTACAATTCGATGTAATTTTAAGCTTCTGTCTTCACAAAATGAATTCCCTTTTTGGATGCTCCTGCTGCCACATGATCCCCTTCCTGAATCTCTCCGTTCAGGATCGCATCTGCCAGCTTATCCTCCAGTTCTGTCTGCAATGCACGTCGCAGTGGTCTTGCTCCGTACTTCGCATCCGTTCCTTTCTCCACAATGAGAGCCTTCGCAGATTCACGCAGTTTCAGATAAATATTCATCTGTGATTCCAGACGTTTAGTAAACTGATTGCATAACAAAGAAACGATTTTCTTCATCTCTTCTTTGCCGAGTGAATGGAATACAATAATCTCATCAATTCGGTTCAGGAATTCCGGACGGAAGATCTGTTTCACTTCGTCCATCACATTCTGCTTCATCTTCTTATAATCACTCGCCGGATCTTCTTTTGTCGCAAACCCAAGTTTCTTCGGTTCAACAATTGCTTTTGCACCGGCATTGGAAGTCATGATGATCACTGTATTGGAGAAATCGACCTTTCTTCCCTGAGAATCTGTAATATGCCCATCATCCAGCACCTGAAGAAGTACATTGAATACATCCGGATGTGCTTTCTCAATCTCATCAAACAGAATCACGGAATATGGATGTGTACGCACCTGGTCACTGAGTTGTCCACCTTCTTCATGACCGACATATCCCGGAGGGATCCGATCATCTTAGAAACAGAATGTTTCTCCATATATTCTGACATGTCAACACGGATCATTGCATCTTCTTTCCCAAATAACGCTTCTGCCAGTGCTTTCGATAATTCTGTCTTACCAACACCGGTTGGCCCGAGGAACAAGAAGGAACCGATCGGGCGCTTCGGATCTTTCAGTCCTACTCTTCCTCTCTTCACGGCTCGTGCAACTGCGCCGATAGCCTCGTCCTGTCCGATCACTCTCTTCTGAAGGACATGCTCCAGATTCTTCAGACGCTGGGCATCACTCTCTGCGAGCTTGCTTACCGGTACTTTTGTCCATGCAGACACCACTTCTGCAACCACATCTACAGTTACCGGCGGGTTCGCCTTCGCCTGTTTCTTCTCAAAGCGTTTCTTCACTGAGTCTAATTTCTTCTGCACTGCATCCTGTTCTTTCTGAATCAGAGACGCTTCCGCAAAATCTCCCCGTTCAATGCTCTCTTCCTTCTGCGAAGCAAGCTCTTTCACTGCCTGTTCTAACTGCTTCAGATTCTCTGGAACCTCATATCCCTTCAGACTTACCTTTGAGCATGCTTCATCCAAAACATCGATAGCCTTATCCGGAAGATTCCGGTCTGTAATGTAACGCTCTGACAGCTGTACAGCTGACTCCAGTGCCTGTTCTTCAATCACAACTTTATGATGCGCTTCGTATTTCTCTTTCAGCCTTTTAAGATCTCAACACACTGCTCCTGTGTCGGCTCTTCGATCGTCACCGGCTGGAATCTTCGCTCAAGTGCTGCATCTTTCTCAATGTACTTCCGATATTCTGCAATCGTAGTTGCACCGATCAGCTGCATCTCACATCTCGCCAGTGAAGGTTTCAGAATGCTGGATGCATCAATCGCTCCTTCTGCGCCTCCGGCACCGATCATCGTATGGATCTCATCAAGGAACAGAATTACATTTCCACAGGCTTCTACTTCTGAGATCAGGCCTTTCATACGCTCTTCAAACTCACCACGGTACTTTGAACCAGCGATCAGTCCCGGAAGATCCAGACTATAAATCTTCTTATCTTTCATCTTCTCCGGAACCACACCGGATGCGATTCTCTGTGCTAAACCTTCAATAATTGCTGTCTTACCGACTCCCGGTTCTCCAACCAGACATGGGTTGTTCTTTGTTCTTCGGCTTAAAATCTCCATCAGACGGTAAATTTCCTGGTTTCTTCCCACAACCGGATCCATTTTTCCTTCTGCCGCACATTCTGTCAGATCCGTACAGTACTGCTCCATCATCGCACCGCTTCCGCGATTATCCTCCTGAAGTTCTTCCTGATAGATCTTCGGATCGATCCCTGCTGCATTCATAATGCTCTGGAATAGTTTCTGAAGATTCACATTCAATGTGATCAGAATCTTTGCTGCCACACAATCCACATCACGAATCATCGCAAGAAGGAGATGTTCTGTTCCGATTTCCGTTGTACGGAGTCTTTTACACTCCTTCGCGCTGTTCTCTAACAGATACTGGAGTCTCGGACTCTCTTCTAATCTCTTTCCTTTGGCTGCCGGATGTTCTTCTGCCGGAGTGATCAGCTCATCCATCAGCTTCAGGATCTTCTCCGACTCTACTCCACTGTTCGCAAGTACCTGTCCTGCCACTCCTGTATATTCTTCTCTCAATGCCAGAAGCAAATGTTCTGTTCCGATATACGGATGCTTCATCTCTCTGGCAGCTTTAGCCGCATACTTAAGCGCATGCTGCGCCGGCTTTGTATATGAAATCTGCATATATGTCTCCCTTATGTCTTTCTACTTCTCTGCTACCGGTTCTCGTGCAGCTCATATTCGTCAAAAATCTCATCTACCAGCTCATGAACCTCCTGCCGTGAGATGTTCTTGCAACGCCCTCGCGCAAGTACGATCCTTAACTGCTCTTTCATCACTTCGAGCTGCTGAAGTTTATCTACATCAACCGCGATCACTGCGCCTCTGCGTTTATCCAGACTGATATATCCTTCCCGCTTCAACACATGATACGCTTTGTTCACAGTATGCATATTCACTCCAACCGTATCTGCAAGCTGTCTGACAGATGGGAGTGAATCCCCTTCCTGAATATCTGACATAGCAATACCAAGAATGATCTGGTTACACAATTGAATGTAAATCGCCTCATCACTGTTGAAATCAACTTCTATCAGCATACGCGTAACCCCTTTCTCTTTCGTGTAAAACATATCTTCTGTAAAATCAGCCGCAGGAGATATTTTCCACTTGTTATATCCATCCTAGCACAACCTCTTGTTTGATTCAAGCAAAAACGCAGAAGAAAAGGAAGGTTTTCTTCCTCTTCTCCTGCGTAAAGCATCACTATTTTATTTCTCAGGAAATACAATTTCCATTCTTGTTCCTTTTCCGTACTCACTATCCACCTGAACTTTTGCCCCATGCAGAATTGCTCCATGCTTCACGATCGACAGTCCAAGTCCTGTTCCACCCCGTTCTTTCGAATGGCTCTTGTCAACTCTGTAGAATCGTTCAAAGATTCTATCCTGATGTTCTTTTGGAATTCCGATTCCTGTATCACTCACGCGGACTTTCGGTCCTTCCAGTGTATTTCCTACCCAAATGGTTACATTTCCATTTTCTTTATTATACTTTACAGCATTTTCTGTAATATTATAGATCATTTCATCCAGAATCTGACGGATTCCATGTATTTTCACAGATTCTCCTGTCAGTTCCATATGAATATTCCGCTGAGCCGCAGTAAGAGAAAGACGACTGACAATTTCTCTCGTCAGTTCAAATAAATCTACATCTTCTTTCTCAAGCTCAACAGATTCGTCATCTAGCTTTGATATCTTAATAATATCTTCGATTAAGGTCAGAAGTCTGCGTGCCTCCTTATAAATAGTCTCAGAGAATCTTGGGATATCCTCCGGACGTACCAGTCCATTCATCATGATCTCTGCGTATCCGGAAATCGAAGTGAGCGGAGTTTTCAGCTCATGGGATACATTTGCAGAGAATTCTTTACGCATATTGGCCACAGCTTCTTTTTCTTTATTCTGCTTATCCATAGCTTCCAAAAGCGGGGTCATCTCCTCATATACAACATTATCCAATGGGTTTTCCAAATCCAAATGAATTACAGGTTCCATCAGTCTGTTTGTCTGCCATTTTGCAAGAAACCAGGCAAGTACAAGTCCAATGATTCCAATCCCTATAACCACCGGCAAAATATTTAATGAAGTCCACATCAAACTATCCATTGATTTTGAAACACGAAGAACGTTCCCATCATCCAGAAGAACCGCATAATAATACAATTCTTTTCTTACGGTATCTGACATACGGATCTTCTCGCCTGTCCCATTCTTCAAAGCCTGCTGTACTTCGGCTCTGGTCTTATGATTCTCCATTGTACTTCCATCATTTCTGGAATCATACAGAACCTCTCCCGTAGATGCAATCAGCGTCACCCGCGTTCCCTGATCCACATCATCCAGCTGTGCAAGATACTCTGTTCCTGACAGATCGACTGCCCGTTTGATATACGATGCCTCCTGTTTGATCTCACCCTCAAGGATCTCCAGGTTCCGCTGATACACACCAACAGACATGATCAGATATATCGGAACTAAAATTGCAATCAGTATAAACATCATGCTTTTCTGAATTCGTTTTCTCACTTTCTCATATCCTCCAGACTTGTATTACGCTTCTCCACCGATCCGATATCCAACACCACGAACCGTCTTGACCAAACTGCCCTGCTCACCTAACTTCTGGCGAAGCGTCCGGATATGAACATCAACCGTTCTTGTCTCTCCATCAAAATCATAGCCCCAGATCTCTGTCAGAAGCTGATCTCTTGTCAGCACGATTCCCTGATTGCGCATCAGTTTCTCAAGTAACTCAAACTCTTTCAATGTCAATACAGCATTCTCTCCGTCTACTTTTACTTCATGTTTCTTCGTATCTAAGTAGATTCCTCCAACAGAAAGTTTCGTCTTATCCTGCTGCTTCCCACTTCTGCGAAGCACTGCTTTGATTCTGGAGATCAGCTCCATCATACCGAATGGTTTTGTCACGTAATCATCCGCACCGGAATCCAGTCCCACTACCTTATCATACTCTGACCCCTTCGCTGTCACCATGATCACAGGGATATCCTTTGTCTTTGATGAATTTTTCAGTTTCTTAAGAATCTCAAGTCCATCTTCCCCCGGAAGCATAATATCAAGCAAAACAAGCTCTGGCGTGTCAAACGCCAAAGCCTCCATAAATGCCGTCCCGTCTGCAAATCCTCTGGCTTCCAGACCGGTTGTCTCCAGAGTGTAGATTACAAGTTCGCGAATGTTATCGTCATCTTCTACACAAAAAATCATATATTTCGTTCTCCCTCCTGATGCATCACAGAACTATCCTTATGTACTCCGGTAATTGAAAATTCTACCCACTCGGCAATATTGGTCGCATGGTCTCCAATTCGCTCAAGATATTTTGTCACCATGATCAGATCAAAGATTTTTCTTCCATCACGGCTGTCAGCCTCACGGATCAACTGAATCATCTGATCTCGGATCTCATCAAAATAATCATCGATCTCATCATCATCTTTCATAACTGTACGGGCAAGTTCAAGATCTTTTTCAACATATGCTGTTACACTGTTGCGTACCATCTTGCTTACTCCTGTTGCCATTGCTGTCAGCTTATCAAGATTCTCCTCCATCTTCTCCCACTTGGAAGAATGATGATCTCTGCGATATCAGAAGTCTGATCTCCGATACGTTCCATATCTGTGATCATCTTAAGTGCTGCTGAGATTCTTCTAAGATCTCTTGCAACCGGCTGCTGCTGAAGCAAAAGTTTCAGACAAAGTCTCTCGATATCTTTTTCAATCTGATCGATCTCTTCATCTTCCTTGATCACAACCTGAGCCTGTTCTGTGTTGCCGTCCTTTAACGCCTGTGTTACCTTTGTAATTGCTGCTTCACACAATTCACCCATATGTGTAAGCTGTGTATCCAATGTATGAAGCTGCATATCATATCTGTACCGCATAAATCAACCAAACCTCCCTGTGATGTAATCCTCAGTTCTCTTATCCTCAGGAATGGAGAACAATTTTTCAGTGTCATTATATTCGATCACTTCTCCTAAGAGGAAAAATGCTGTGTTATCCGATACCCGGACAGCCTGCTGCATATTATGCGTTACCATAACGATAGTATAATCTTTTTTCAGTTCCATCGCAAGGTCTTCAATCTTAGATGTTGAGATTGGATCCAGTGCGGATGTCGGCTCATCCATCAGAATTACTTCGGGCTCAACTGCCAGTGTTCTTGCGATACACAGTCTCTGCTGCTGTCCACCGGAAAGTCCGAGCGCACTTTTATTCAGACGATCTTTGAGTTCATCCCAAATCGCTGCCTGACGAAGGCTTCGCTCAACGATCTCATCCAGCTGAGATTTTTTCTTGATTCCGGAAATTCTAGGTCCATAAGCCACATTGTCATACACACTCTTTGGAAATGGATTTGGCTGCTGAAATACCATTCCAACACGATGACGCAGTGTGATCTCGTCCATTTCCTTGAAAATATCCTTGCCGTCGAGCAGAACATTTCCATCAATCTTACAATTTTCTACCAGATCATTCATACGGTTCAGTGTCTTCAGAAATGTAGATTTTCCACATCCGGAAGGTCCGATAAATGCAGTGATCTTATTCGCCTCGATCTTCATATTCACATCTTTGAGTGCATGGAAGTCTCCATAATGAAGATTCAGATGGCTGATATCAAATTTATAATCATTTGCTTTTTTTGCTTCCATTTTTATTAATTATCCTTTCCACATGCCAGTCAACGAAATGATTGACATAGAAATTATCAGTTAGCTTTCTCTTTCATTTTCTGTCTTTAGTTTCCTGAATTCTTCTTATTAATGTGTCGACTCAATGCATTTGCACCAATGCTGAACAGTAGAACAAGAATCATCAGGATTGCTGCTGACAGGTTTGCAAGGTTCGGATCCTGTCCATTGATCTGAAGTCCCCAGATCTGCAAGGACAATGTCTCTGCCGGACGGAAAATATTCAGTGGGCAGGTCGGTGATGTCAGATTCCAGTTATTCCAACGCAGATCTGTTCCTGATCCTGTTGTATACAGAAGTGCTGCCGCCTCACCAAATCCTCTTCCGGCTGCCAAAATAACACCTGTCATAATTCTTGGAATACACGCCGGGATCAACACATGATAAATGGACTGCCATCTTGTTGCTCCAAGTCCAAGACTTGCCTGCAGATAATGTCCCGGCAGACCATTGATCGCGTCTTCTGTCGTTGTTGTGATAACCGGAATTGCCAGAATGGAAATGGACAATGCTCCTGCAAGAAGACTCTTTCCAAGTCCGAAAAATACAAGGAATACCAGATATCCGAACAGTCCGACAACAATGGATGGAAGGGAAGAAAGTGTCTCAATACAAATTCTCAGAAATTTTGTAAGAAATCCTTTCTTCGCATACATTGCCAGATAGATTCCGGCTGTCACTCCAAGCGGAATGGAGAATAACAGCGAAATAAATACCAGATAAATTGTATTGAACAACTGGTTTCCGATGCTTCCTTTTCTCGCAAAGGCAAACATCTCCGGTGTTGCTCCTGTAAATCCCTTGATAATTACATAAGATGCAAATCCAATCAATAATGTAAAGAAGAACACTGCGATCAGATAAAACACGCCGGTCATTATTTGATTTATTCCTCGCGCACGTTGCACTCGATTCATCTATTTGCTCCCCCTTACTCTTTGTCTTTCTTCGGTCTTGAGAAATAATGGATCAGCAGGATGAATAACAGAGATAATAAGAACAATAACAATGCCATTGTCCAGAGTGCTGTCTTCATCTCACCACCCTCAGTTGCATTTCCCATCTGCGCTGCAATTTCTGTAGTCAAACTCTTTGTTGTGGAGAATAATCCCTTTGGAAGAGCTGTTGTCTGTCCAATTACCATTGCAACCGCAAGTGCCTCCCCGAATGCTCTCGCAAGTCCGAGAATAATTCCTGAAAGAATTCCTGAACCTGCTGCCGGAATGACAACTTTATAAATGGACTGCCATCTTGTAGAACCCAGTCCGTAGGCTGCCATACGGTAATCTTTTGGCACAGAATGAATGGAATCTGCCGCCACATTACTGATGGTTGGGAAGATCATCAGTGCCAAAACAATCCCTGCCGCAAGAACTGAATGTCCAACCTGTAAATGAAATACTTTCTTAATTGCCGGAATCAGGACCGTAAGTCCAACCCATCCATAAACAACTGATGGAATTCCTGCGAAAATTTCAACGATTGGTCTGTAAAACTTTTCTCCGAATTTCGGCGCGATCTCAATCATAAAGATTGCAGAACCTACTGCAAATGGAGTCGCGATCAGAAGTGCCAGACCACATGTACACAGAGAACCCACGATAAAGATCAATGCTCCGACAGTTCCACCACCCTGTGCATTATCTTCCGGGTTCCAGTCTGTCGATCCTAAGAATTCAAATATGGAATGACCAAATATCGTAAATGTACCGGATCCCTTGTATATAAGAAAGGCTCCGATACAGATTGTGATGGCAATAACAAGCAAACCGCCCGCTGTCATCAGTCCTCTCCATGCATACTCTTTTGTAAACATGTTTTGTTTCTTCATATTTTCACCTTTTATCAGTGAAATGTACTGCTGTTCTGAATTTTCCAGGAACACACAGTACATTTCGTAGCTCTTCACTTTATGCTATTAGGTTACTGTTCACACGATGTGCGACCAGCAACGCTATTAATGCTCTGTTACAGTCATCTTAGATGCAACACCATAACCAAGTTTCTCCATCTGAGCGCCATATTCATCACCTGTGATATAATCAAGGAATGCTTTTGTCACTTCATTTGGTTCACCCTTTGTGTACATATGCTCGAATGTCCATACAGGATATTTTCCGCTGTAAGTATTCTCAAGTGTTGGCTCAACATCATCAATTGCTACTGTCTCAACACCTGCATCTCCTGTCAGATAAGAAAGTGCTACATAACCGATTGCTCCGTTTGTACTCTTCACATTTGTAAGAAGAACTCCGGAATCATCTGTTTCCATGGATGTGTTAGAAGCTTCTTCGTTTCCGTCCAGTGCATATTTCTGGAATGTTGCTCTTGTTCCTGAAGACTCAGGACGTGTTACAAGAACGATATCCTCATCCGGTCCTCCAACATCTTTCCAGTTTGTTGTCTTTCCTGTGAAGATGGAGATCAACTGCTCTTTTGTCAGACTCTTAACACCTGCTTCTGCAACATCTTTGTTTACGATCGGTGCCATAGTTACAACACATACCTGATGATCTACAAGCTCTTTTGCTGCTGTCTCATCCAGTTTATCTTCTGCTGCCACATCAGAGTTACCGATATCTACAGTTCCTTCTGATACCTGCTTCAGTCCTTCTCCTGAACCACCTGCATCGATTGTGATAGATACATCCGGATGATCATTTAAGAACGAATCTGCTGCATCATCAGCAAGTGGTTTCAGTGCTGATGAACCTGCTGCTGTGATTGTTCCGCTTAATGAGCTGTCACTGCTCTCTGTATTTGTACCTGCTGCATTATCTGAAGTTCCGTTTGATGAACTTCCACATCCAACTGCCATTGTGGCTGTCATACCTGCTACTGTAAGTAATGCGATAAACTTTTTCATTTTCATGTGAATTATCTCCTTTACATTTCATACACATTTCTAATCCCGCTGCATTTTCTTTTTTATTTTCTACAGCCATTTGTGCTTCCCTCAAGCACAGTACATATGTTACGTAAGAAATGTAAAGTCTGAAATCAACCAAACGTTAAGTTTATGTAAAACAACAACAGGTGTTTTTTCGGATTTGTGCAGATCCCTGGCGGAGCGTTATATATTAGGAAAGAACTTCCTAATATATAAAAAAGAGAGGTCTCTCAACCTCTCTCACAAATCATCTCTTTATCTGAAGCAAACACATAAGAACTACACCCAGAATCAGACCACCAAGAAAACAGACAATATACCCAAGAACCACCTTCCGATTTCCCCTTTCACAGCTTGTCTTCCTGATGTCATTATATGAAGCTTCCTGCGAAAATATTCCTTCTAATCTTCGAGTGTTGCCCTTGCCCAACGAATCAGCCATAGAATACTCCAAGTCAGCAACACTCCCATGATCACACCGACAATATTGATTCCTGCTTCATCCCACTGACAGTGTCTTCCTACGATCAGAACCTTGTGTGCCTCATCCGCAATTGCAGGATCGTACAAAGTCCGAATACCGCACACGCCGCTTTCCAGGCTTTCATCACATTCTTCATTGCCAAAACCAATAATCCTGATTCTATGAAATAAACGATAAAGTGTGCCCATTTTCTCAGATACATGTGCACACCGTCCACACTGTCCTGTGGAAAAAAAGTGATGTTGGATCCATTCTGCCATCGGCAGACTGGTTGCTGCTGTCTGTGGTCCATTCTGGCTTGACAAAACCAAAAGAAGGATCAGCCAGATGATTGCCGGCAAAAACGAGATCATCGTCAGCTTCCTGTTCTTCTCTCTATTCGTTTTCTTATTGCTCTTCAAAAATCTACTCCTAACTGATATACTGCTTTTCTTTTTTGCTCATTATACCATGTAGAAATACTTTGTCAAATTTTAGTTTCTTACCTTACTTATACGTTAAACAAGTAGTTCGCAATCCCATACATCTACGCCACTGTCCTGGAACACGCCATGCAGACGTTCATGCAGCTCCTCTTTTGTCACATCTTTCTTTAGAATCACCTGAATGAATCCGCCTCCACCGGCTCCTGATATAAACTTCCCATCTACCAGGTCTTCACATACAAGAAGGATCTGATCGATACAGGTATTGGTTGTACCGGCATCCAACATACAGGATAATTTCCAATGTTGATTTAAAAGCTCAGCAAATTCGTCAATATCTCCCTGCTCCAGCGCAAAACGCATTAACACGGCGATTGCCTTCATCTCCTTTAATGCCTTCAATGACTCTGGTCTGCTTCCGATATAGCCACCAACTACATCACGCAATAGATTTCTTGCAAGACGTCTCTGACCAGTATAGATCAATGCAAAACGTTCTTTCAGTTCCTTCTTTCCCTCTTCCGGCATCTCTATCTTCTCTACAACAAGATTCTGGGCAATCCCCGGTTTTGTTGAGATCAGTTTAATTCCTTCTGTCAGTCCGCCAACCTGATCCTGCCAGCCGCCTCCGGTACTCATGATCTGCTCCATACCAAGGACAACATCATAGATCTCTGCATCTGTACGCTCCTGACCAAGGAATTCAAAGATTCCCTTTACGCACGCTCCTGATAAGATACTGCTTGTTCCAAGTCCTGATCCTTTCGGTACTCCGTAAACCTGGGTAGAAAGATAGATTCCTCCTCCCATCCGCTTTAAGATCTCCTGAAGATCTGCTTCTTCCTTGACCGGGATAATTCCACAGGCGATCAAAGCTGCTTTATGCAGTGCAAATGAATCATATGGATTATGACAATCCTGGATCTCAGCTGCACTGTCTACAGTTGTATAGACTCCGATATCCTTACTTTCAAATTCCACATGAAGCTCATCTAATCTCTTTACTGTGATCTGTACCGGATAGATTCCTCTTAATTTCATTGCAGCATTAAGAACTACTCCACCCTTTTCATTACAATGTGGTGGTGTATCCGTCCAGCCTCCACCCCAGTTCACGCGGACCGGAAGGGCGATATCAACCTGATCTTTTACAATTCTATATCCTGCACTATCTGGAAGCTTCTTCTCTGCTTCTTCATAAATTGCCTCCTGGATTGTTCCAAAACAGTCATTTTCGAGTGCATCATAATGCAGATCATCATAAATCGTTCTTGTCTTTTTCATATAACAGGAAACTGCATGATAGATTCGGATCTTCAATGAGAAACCTGCTTCTTCCGCATCTTCAATCAGCAACTTAAAGATTTCTTTCGATATTCCACGCTTTCCAAATATCTTGAGTGCATCCGCATAATACATTCCCTGCTCCAGTTTTCTGATGAAACACTTTGCAAGAATACGGTTTTCAAGAAACCTCTCCTGATCACAGGATGCCTCAATATCTGTTGCATTAAAACTGGAATATAGACTCATGCGTTCACTCTCGCGCCATCTGGAAATCTCTTCTTCTGTTGCAGTACCATGTGCCATCTTGTAAATGATTTCAGCCATATCAAGGGCATCTTCCCAGTCATCACACACCGGATAAAGATCTGCAAACCACAGATAGGTCTCTTCTCCTTTCCAGAGTTCTTCTTTCATCACTTCATTCTGAGTCATAAACTGATTCAATGTCGTGCCGAGAAATGAAACCTCTCCCGGATATTTTCCCTTCGGATTATCTGGTACACCATAAATTCTGATTACTTTTTTCCCACCTGTCAGTTCGATTCCGTGCATAACAATCTGTTCCGGAATCTTCCGGTCCATAATACGCACATGCGAAAGAACGGTTCCGTCGCCGACCTCAGAATTACCAAGAATATAACAATTCTCCAGATATGCTTCTTTTCCTATCTTCGCACGGCTTCCTACATAAGCATTATGCGCTGCAAATCCTTCTTTTTGCACTGCTGAATTCACCTGCATCTTCCAATCCAGGAACTCGTAATCCTGCACATCTTTTGTTACAAGACTTCTCAATTCCCTTGTTGTTCCGAAATGAATAAATTCCGCCGGTGACAGACACAACAGCTTCATTGAGAAATGATGGATCGCATTCCAAATCTGTGTCCTACATTCATGCAGTGCTTCATTGAGCTGTCCTTCTGCTGCCTCTTTATAGAAATCTTCTAATGTAGAATCATTTGCAAGCGGATATAAAAAATCCCCATAAAAGCTGATCCTTGCTTCTTCATTACAAAACTGCCGGAATTTCTTCTCGTCCACCTTGCCCTCTGTTGAAATCAGACGGAACAGTGCCTGCAACAATGCGCTGCCAAACAATACCGCACCTGTATCAAGGTCTACATTTCCTGCTTTATTAACAGCTCCCATCTCTCGCAAACGCTCTTCTGTCTGTTTATGAAGAAAACACTTTACATAATCATGTCCATCGTTCAGAAATACGCCATGATTCTTTCCTGTAGCTACCGGCTCTTTAATGGAAATTGCTGCTGCTCCGTCAAACTGCGCATCGATCTGAAGCGGATTAAACAGGAGCAATACATCACCTGACAAAACAAGCATTCCCTCCTGGATCCTGGATGGAACTCCTGACATTCCTACAATAAACTCATCAAATAAAGTGGAACTTCTTCCATCCGGCAATTCTCTTGGAACCGGTGAGAAAAGCTTGCCGATCGCAGAATACTGCGGCACTCTCTTGCTGTCACCACCTGAATGAATCACAAGAATTCTACGATTCTTAAAAGGATTCTCTCTCTCAGGCTCCTGTTCTGCAATATAACGCATCACCTGAAAGGTAGCGCCTCCGGATCCCACACGTTTTCCCTCCGGATCTGGAAGAACCGCATACGTTGTCTCTTCCGGAAGAAGACCTTTTTCCAGACGGTTCTCGATCTGATTCCGATAAGCCGTTGCCTGTGCTTTATTTGATGCTGTCAATATAATATAATCCCATTTAATAAAGCTTTTTTTCTTTAAACTTCTTTCATAATCTTCCCAGGAATCTAGATAGGACTGACGTAGGAAGAGATTGTTCATCTTCTCGTATTTCATTTTCTTACTCCTTATCTAACCTTTTCTTTTTTCTTATCTTAGTTAAACATTCAAATAACATCCAATGCTAGGATAACACACATTTTATAAAATTGAAAGTAATTGCAACCCGAGTAGACGTTTTTCATATACAAAAAAGAGCTGTAAAAAACGAGATTATCCTCTATTTCTCACAACTCTTTTCAAAAATCAGTTTAACTCCAGCTCTTACTGCTGTGTAAAATCATTATTCGCTGTCGGCGCTACTGCGCTTTCCTGAGCACTGATCGACTGAACTGTCTCAGAAGGTGTATACGTTTCTGTCGGATACAAAAATGTATGCATCTGTGTACTCATGTCATTCAATGTAACCGGAACTTCATAGAACACACCATCAATCTTACCGGAATAGAATACCTTTGGAAATGCATCCATTGCTTCCACCTTGTATTCTGTGATTTTACTTAAAAGACGAAGTACTTCGCTCTCTAAATAGTTTGTATTAATTTTATCAAGCATGCTCTTGGCAATATCGATCTTTTTCGCTTTATCAAGCTCCTGTGCTTTTGAGAAAATCTTAAAGAGAACTGTTCTCTGTCTTTCACTTCTCTTATAATCTCCTCCTTCTGTATAACGGATACGGCTAAATGCAACCGCCTGTGTTCCGTCTAATGTATAAGTACCTGCTTCTGTAATGTGTGCAGAAGATGTTCCCCTGATTCCATTAAGCTCATCAATATAACCATTGATATACTTTGTTTCTTCTTCTGTAATATCCTGCTCGATTCCATCCATATCATCAACCAGTTCTGCTACATTCATGAAGTTAACTGTAATATATTTCTGAATATCCAGATCAAAGTTTGTATTTAATGTATCCATTGCAAGCTCCGGTCCTCCGAAAGAGTGTGCATGAGTGATCTTATCCAGACCATGACCTTCAATCTGTACATAACAATCTCTATAGACAGAAGCAATATACACTTTTTTATTTGTATTATCTACATTTACCACCATCAGGGAGTCTGATCTTGTTCCCTTACCAAGATTATTTTCCCTGGAGTCAACTCCAAAAATAGCAAATGTCTCCTGATTCACTTCCGGCTCTTCTTCTACTTCTTCTGGCTCTTCTTCCTCTTGCACTACCTGATTTGTCTCTTTCTTTGGCTCTTCCTTTTCTTTCTTCTTTCCGCAACCGGAAAAAGAAGCAACTGCAAGTGCAACAATCAAAAGAACTGCAAGTATTCTTCTCTTTTTCACCTGAATTTTCCTCCTTCTCTCTGTCTTATCTCCATATTTGCACAAAATGGCTATGTTTCTTTAACAAACACAGCCATTTTAGCACACTTTAATTTAGAATGCTATAGAAAATCCTCAGTTCTCGTCCGAAAACGATTCTTTCTAATATTTTTCACCGATTTTCTCACCCATCTTTATCAATGTCTCTGCACCGGTCGCACTGTTTCTCACTAGATCTTCATCCGTCTGCACTTTTCCCGGCTCTGTCAAAAGAACGACTGTAGACCCGCCAAACTCGAACATTCCTTTTTCTTCTCCCCGGTGTACAACAGATACTTTCTTCTTATGATTCTTAATCCGTCCAACCATAAGAGCACCGACTTCCATCTGCAAAACGGTTCCCAGTTCTTCTGTCTGTATAAGACAATATTCCCTTGTATTCATCTTGTAAATCGGAGCATAGTCATTTGCCACCGGATTTACTGTATGGAATACTCCTCTGATCTTTCGCTGTGCAGATTTCACACCATCTGCTACATAACAATATCTGTGGTAGTCATCTACGTGAGACGGATTATATAAGCTGTTCCACCTTCATAGCGTTTCGCAAGCTTTTCATCCTTCAGAAGACTACGGACTGTATACTGTGTCTGTTTGATAAGAAAAAGTCCATCCCTTTGAATCGGACAAACTGTCACTTTCCCGTCACAAGGACTGATCAGTACTTCTTTTCTTCCGTCAATCGGACGTTCCTCTGCTAAAATCTTACGCGTAAAAAAGTCATTATAAGAAGAATAATGATTCTTATCATAGATTGACAGATCAATCTGATTCTTTCTGACAAACGATGGAATCAACAGCCTGGATACTCTGCTGTCCAGCACTTTTCCACCAAGTCGGGATACCCTGGAACCAAGCAATGGTTTCAGCATCATTCTTGTCAATGTATGTCCATAGATATATTCCAGGAATCTGTCCTGTCCTGTTGTTTTCTCCGTCCTGTTTCCGTTTCTGTCTGCATAAATCATAATCTCTCCTCTTACATGAATCTTCGTCTCAATGTCCAGACTACTGCAACCGCTACTACTCCGACTAATGCAGAAAGTGTCTTATTCCCCGGCTTTTTTAATTTGAAATCCATAACAAACAGAAGTCCTACAAGAAGAACCATCGCATGCAGTACAATTCTGAAATCAAAGTGCAGAAATGGGCGAAGCACAACAAGAATCGGTAATGCGATCGACATGGATGTGATTGGCAATCCCTGATAACACTTTCTGTTCTCTGTTGTCTCATCCTGCCTGGACTCTTCTGTTACATTAAACCATCCAGACGGATCAATCCTGCCAATACATAAAACATAAGAATAAGAACACCGACAATCCCATTCATTCCCATACAATAACACGATGATCCGCCGGTCCAACTCCAAAACAGACAATGTCACATAGGGAATCAATCTGGATTCCAAAACGTTTCTCTATTTCTGTTCTATCCTTCTTTGTTCTTGCAATCTTCCCATCAAACATATCACACAGACCGGACAGTGCAAGACACAATACTGCAAGATCCAGATGTCCATTCAATGACAGCATCATCCCACCAATCGAAATCCACAGACTGATATATGTAAGTATAACTGTGTAATCATAAACACCTAACATTTTATTTCCCCCTTGTTTTTATTCTTTTCAGAATAACTCTCCATTTATTTATGCTTTCTTCCTTAAGTTTCTTCCTATTGTAAAATTCGCCACGATCGTAAAAATTGCACTGATCAGTAATTCTGTATAATATCCAAGTCCTCTGCTTAAGATCATTCCCGGAATCAAAAGTGTGCTTCCAAAAACTGGTTCAAAAATCATCGAAAACAGTTTTTCACTGATGCCCATACCACCTGGCAGTGGCAGCATATCCACAGAAACTGAAATCACAGACTGCAGAAGAATGATCACGAATGCATTCGTTCCGGACAGTCCAAATGCCTTATATACAAACCAGGTTGCTGTAAACAGTGCGAACCTCTGAAATAGTGTGATTGCAAATACATTAACCAGCACCATCATATGATCTTTCAGATAAACCGCTGTTGTATGATACTGATCCATTGATGCATTCAGTTTCTCAATTCTTGTACTCTTATGTCGCATCAGATGCATTTTTTCCAGCAGTTCCATTCCTTTCACAAGAATAGAACGTGCAAGCACCGGATGAAATACAAGGAGCAGCATAGAAGCCACACAAAACACATTTAAACCTGTTCCAAGATAAAAAATATGACGGATCTCATACATATGTGTTCTGATGAATCCCCTGCCGAAGATCATAAGTCCAAGGCCGATCACAACGAGAACCATCTTATATGTAATCGTGACAATCATCAGCACAAGTGTTGATACCGGGATTGGAATTTTCTCTTTCTTCATATAATAAATCTGCGCCGGCTGTCCTCCTGTTGCGGATGGCGTGATACAGCTGAAAAAGAATCCCACAGAGGAAAACAGGAAACATTTCCATTTCTTTAGATGAATACCAAGCGTATGCATCATATAAAATATAATAATTGACTCTCCCCATATAAAGATAATCACACAGACAACACCCGGAAACAACCAGTATAAATTCACTGTTTTCAGGATTTCTGCAATCTCGCTTAAATCCTCTCCATGGAACACTCCATAGAGTGTTGCCACAAAGACAAGAAAGAGAAAAAGTACATTAAATATCATTTTCTTTTTATTTTCCATTTTCTCCTCCTGCTTTATGAACCAGATTTCTGTAAATTTTCCATCCGTTTGTCCGGCAACTTACAAACCAGGTAGCTCCGCTACCACAACTCCACCGATCACATCCACAATTACATGCTGTTTTGTTACAAGCGTAGAAACAAAGACCAACACCGCGATCATTACAGATACGATCTTATACCACACCGGTATTTTTTTATCTCTCCTGATTCCAATACAACAGAACCAGCTTGCCATACAATGGATTGATGGAAATAAATTCACCGGTTTATCAATCTGATATAAAAAACGCATGCCCTGAACAAAAATTCCATTTCCGACAAGTTCTGGTCTTACATTTGTTGTCGGATAAAATACAAAAAACAGAAAACAAATGATTCTGGCATACAAATCAGCCGTAAAAAATCTATATTTTATCTCTTCCTCCCGCAATGATATAAGCAGATAATTAATCACCCAGAAAATGTAACATCCAAAATAAACAAGAATAAAGGCTGGGATCAACGGGATCTTTGCGTCTAATGCAAGTGACAGGTTATGACACTCACCTGTATCCGCCAATCTCGGTGCTCCCCAGTAGACAGCTGAATTCACCAGAAAAGTAATTACCGGTGGGAGTAAGATTTCTATTATTCTCTTTCTGTCCAAATTCCCTGTCCTTTGTCTCACTTCTTGTTTTCTCCATTCTTTTCCCATTTTATGATGTAACCGGATTGCTCCATTGCTATGCACTTCCCGCAATCCTTGAACATTATTTATCCCACTTTTTCATAATAACAATAGGCTTTGGCATTTATTAAAGAAAAAGTGCCATTCTTTAAGGAACAGCACTTTTTTCTTTAGAATTTCTTTAGAATTTACCCCAAATGCATTTCAGGGCTTACATCTCGTCTTCCCTGTATCCAAAATTTTTCATCATATAATCGCTGTCTCTCCAGTTCTTCTGAACCTTCACCCACAGCTTCAAATTTACTTTGCAATCCAGCAGACGCTCGATCTCAAATCTTGCAGTACTTCCGATTTTTTTCAGCATACTTCCCTGTTTTCCGATGATGATCCCTTTATGGGAATCTCTCTCGCAAATGATTGTTGCATCAATATGACACACTTTATGATTCATTTTCATCTGATCGATTGCTACTGCGATTCCATGTGGAATCTCTTCATTTAAACTATGCAATGCTTTCTCACGGATAATCTCCGCTACAATCTGACGTTCCGGCTGGTCTGTGATTGTATCTTCGTCATAGAACTGTGGTCCATAAGGAAGATATTTCATAATTACATTTACAAGCTCGTCCGTATTATCGCCTCTTCTTGCAGATACCGGAACGATTTCCGCAAAATCGCATTCCTTGCGATATGCATCTATAAAAGTAAGAACCTCTTCCTTCTTCACCATATCAACTTTATTAATAACAAGAATAACCGGTGTCTTTACCTTCCTTAACTGCTCGATGATATGCTTCTCACCTGCACCGATAAATGTAGATGGCTCTACAAGCCAAAGCACAACATCCACTTCATTCAAAGAACGTTCTGCAATATTCACCATATACTCACCAAGCTTATTCTTTGCTTTGTGAATTCCCGGTGTATCTACAAACACAATCTGACCTTCCTCTGTTGTCAGAACTGTCTGGATACGGTTTCTTGTTGTCTGCGGTTTATTTGATGTAATTGCGATCTTCTGTCCAATCAGACGATTCATCAAAGTAGATTTTCCGACATTCGGTCTTCCGATCAGTGTGACAAATCCTGATTTAAAATTCTCCTGCATACTTTTTCCTTTCTTTTTCCATCTTAAAGTGTCTTTATTTCAAGGAACATCTCTTTCTGCTCCTCAATCTTCTCTTCACTTCCGATCACACAAAGTTCATGTGCATCCAACAGTGCCTGCAGCACATCGGCAAGTGCTCGGATATCTGCCTGCTGTGCATCAAGAATCTGATTTCTCTCTTCCCTGATCATCTCAGCTGATACATGATTCATATAAAGATTCATTGATCTGCTTCCCTTTGCTGCCGGATTCATCGGACGGTCGATATTACTGATCGTTCCGATAATAAACTTGTTCATGTCTCTGTCATCTACATTGAAGTTCTTCAGATACTCTACAACCCCTTCATAGATTTCCATTGTCTTCTCCAGATTCGGGTCACGGTAAGATACCAGATAACCTTCACCGATTCTGTTAAAGCTGCTCATACATCCGTAAGCTCCGCCCTTCACACGGACATTCTGCCACAGATAATCATAGCTTAAAATAACTTTCAAAATCTGAAGTGCTCCTGTATACTCAACACCACGGTCAATAAAATTACCTGTTCTTGCAACGTACTGAACTTTAGAAGATGTCTTGAATCCCTCGTTGCGTTTCACACAATGAATTTCACACGGTGTCTCTGCTTCTTTTTCCTCTGTATGAAGTGTGTCTGCAATCTTTGCAAATGCTTCTTCCATCGGTGCAAGACCATCCGCTGATGAAGTATAACTGATGATCAGATTATCCTTACGGAAGATCTGCTGTGCAATCTGTCTTAAGTTTGCAATCAGTCAGCCTTCTTCTCTTCAAAGTTTTCCTCCAGTTCCTTTACAACCTCATAATAACCGATTCCATCTGTATCATCTTTGAACTTCGCCATCGGTGAAGTATAAGATAGAGAGCGAAGGGCTGCTGTCGTATGTCCGGATGACAGGAAGGACATCTGCAGTCTGGATTTGAGCATTGCTAAGATCTCTTTCAGACGTTTCTCGTCTCCAAGGTCAGATTCCATTAAGATTTCACGCATCATGGAGAACAAAACATCCATCTTCGGATACAGCGCTTTCCCTTTGATTTCAAATGTCGCACAGAATTCTTTCTCTTTTACCTTTGTTACATCTGTATAAAGCTCCAGAGAAGTTCCGATTCCTCCTGTGTGTACGTTGATCTCATTAAATAATTCACTGTATTCATAATTCTTTGTATTAATAATTCCAAGCACACTCTGCAGAATACTGATATATGGAAGTTTCTCTTCCGGAATACCGGACAAGTCAAACAAAAGCGCTGTGTATCCGATTCCATTCGTCTCAACTTCGTGGTGTACCAGCTTCACTCCGCCTGTCTCAAGCTCTTTATTATAAATCGGTGCGATTTCTCTAGAAATATCTTCGCGTCCGAGTACAGGAATCTTCGCCAGATCTTCCGGTGCCGACTCTTCTTCCTGATATTCTTCCAACTCTTTCGTTGCTTTCACAAGTGCATCGATTTCTTCTTTTGACAAACTGTCTTTGTATGCCTGAAGCTTATCTGCAAGCTCTTTATCCATTCTTGCAGTACGTCCGCGCTCCGGTTTGATAATAACGATAGAACCATGTGTGTTATCAAGAAGATATTTCTGAATCAGTTCTTCAAAATATCCTGTCTCCACCTGTTCTTTCAAGAATTCAAATGTCGGAATTGCCTGCATGTGGATAAATGGTTTCGTCTCATCATACAGCCAGCTGTCAAACAACTGCAATCCATACATCAGTCCACGCGGATAATTTCCGAAATCTGCCTCACGGAAACGGAACTCATGGTAGTTGATTCCGGCACGGAGCGCTTTCTTATTGATTCCATTTTTCACAATATCTTTCAATGTATCTTCAATTACACGAACGAATTCTTCCTTCTGCTCTACATTCGCATTCTTAGAAATCACAGAGAAGATCGGCTGATAAACTCCGTTGTCATAAGATCCTGAGATATCCTTGCCGACCCCAGCATCCAAAAGTGCTTTCTTCAGCGGTGCGCCCGGTGCGGACAGAAGTGCGTAATCCAGAATCTCAAATGCCAGATATAGTTTCTCATCCAGTGTCGTACCGATCACTTTATTATAAGAAAGATAGGTGTTATCCTCCTCACTCTCTTCACTTGCGATGGAATACTCCTGAACGACTTCCTTCATCTCTGTAAATGGCTTCTGCAGATGAATCTCTGAATCCACCGGTTCATTCTCAAAATCTGACAAATACTTTTCATCAAGCCATCTTAATTTTTCTTCCATATCCATGTCACCATACAGGTAAATATAGCTGTTAGATGGATGATAATACTTTCTATGGAAATCTAAAAATTGCTCATAAGTAAGTTCCGGAATCACCTCTGGGTCTCCACCGGACTCTACGGAATACGCATTATCCGGGAACAGAGAATTCAGAACCACGCGGTCAAGCACACCTTCCGGAGAAGAGAATGCTCCTTTCATCTCATTATAAACAACACCACTAATCGTCAATTCTCCATCTGGATCATCCAGCTTATAACTCCATCCTTCCTGGCGGAATGTCTTGTCATGCTGATAAATATTTGGATAAAATACTGCATCCATATAAACATGCATCAGATTCTGAAAATCCTTGTCATTACAGCTTGCCACCGGATATACTGTCTTGTCCGGATAAGTCATCGCATTCAAAAATGTATTCAGAGAACCTTTCACAAGCTCTACAAATGGGTCCTTCACCGGAAATTCTTTTGATCCACACAGAACAGAATGTTCCATAATGTGTGGAACTCCTGTACTGTCTGACGGTGGTGTACGGAATCCAATCGTAAACACCTTGTTCTCATCATCATTTTCCATAAGAAGCACTCGTGCTCCGCTTTTCTTATGCTTCAGAAGTGTCCCCTTTGACTTCAGATCAGATAAATCTTCTGTTTGGAGCACTTCATATGCATTCAGATCATATATACTCATTCTTTTTCTCCTATTGCTTTTTTCTCAATTTCTTTATTCTTCTGTTCCTATTAGAACTTTTTTCCCACGAAATGCAAATCCATAATGGCGGATTCGCTCCTTTTTAATTCCTCTGGCAAGCAGTTCCGTATCATATTCTTTTTCTTCAATCTGACGCAGTGCATTCTCCACTGTCTGCTCAAGTGATTTTTCTTTTGTTATATTCTGAACCTTAAATTCCATTACAATTGCATCCAAATCTGCTTTTAATGGTTCCATAACTACATCATAACGTCCAAATCCACTTTCCCTGTTGGAAGTAATCCTGTATTTGTCAGCCAGATCCACGATCAGTCCAAGAACAAATCCGTGGTAGAATCTCTCCGGTTTCTGTTCTTCGGATGGCTTATTCCCGGTATCAAAACTGCTAAAGGTCTGAAGTGCAACCTGATTCATGAACTGATTCATATAATCTAGATTTCCTGCAATCAATGCATCTTTAAAGTTGCCATATGCAGAATCTTCTTCTGAGAACCAGTCTTCGATCATCTTCTCAAACATCAGCATCGTCTCATGGTTTGTGATTTTCAGATAATATTGACGCTTACCGGTTCTGTTATCCATCTCATACCGGTCAACTTTCAGGTAACCACTGGCAAGCAGAAGACTCCAGATGGCTCCACGTTTTCTTCCAAGCTGCTCAAAAATCACCTGTTCATCCAAATCTGTGCTGATTGTTCTACCTTGCAACAGATCTTCCATCTCCGATTTAATCTTTGCCGGACTTCGACGAATCAAATTGGATACAAGTACATTTCCACTGGTATCTGCCCAGTAAGTTCCATATTCTCCTGTATCTAGATATTTTGTAATCGACCACGGATTATAAATGTCTTTCCGCTTCCCAAAAGAAAATCCATCATACCAATAGCGGACATTTTCTTCTTCCCTTGACAGTCCATTGTACTCTAAAGCATTAAAGACCTCTTTTTCCGTAAATCCGAAAAAACCGCTATATTTTTCGGATGTTGTTGTCACGACTTCAAGATTGTTCAAATCTGAAAAAATAGATTCTTTACTTACTCTTGTAATCCCAGTCAATAATCCCCTCTCCATATATGGATTCGTTTTAAATGTTGAATTAAACAAGCTTCTGACAAATGCAGTAAGTTCTTTCCAATATCCATGAACATAAGCCTCCTGCAAAGGTGTATCATATTCATCCAAAAGAATGATTACCTTTTTACCATAATATCTTTCCAGGTAATCAGACATATAGTTAATTGCAATTGCTGCTGCATCATCAGACATTGTTTCCTCAACTGAATCAAAATATGCACGATCTTTCTCATTCAGCTGCTCACTGTTTCTTAGAAATTCAAACTGGCTGTACATTCTCACAAGCTTTCGGATAATTGCTCTTCTGGCTGACTCATATGTTGTTGCTTTAATATCAGCAAAACTAAGTGAGATTACCGGATAGCTGCCTTGAAGTTCACGGAATTTTTCATAGCTCCAGATATTAAGTTCCTCAAAATATTTTCTGCTATCTACATGGTTCACTGAAAAGAAGTATTCTGTCATACTCATATTTAAAGTCTTTCCAAACCTTCTCGGACGGGTGATTAGTGTAACACTATCCTGATTTTCCCACCATTCCCTGATAAAATCAGTCTTATCAATATAAAAGCAGTTGTTTTTTCTGATCGATACAAAATCCTGATTTCCAATAGATATTACTGACTTCATATAATCCAGATCCTTTCCACATGTTATCATCGCATTACTTTCCCTATTGTATCATATTTTTTCACTTAAACAAAGAGTATAGTTTGTAATAACATTTGGCACTTAATGATATGTTACTGTAAATCAGAACCTTTCCTTTTGCTCTCCTTTGTACGCATAACTCACATCCTGGAATATAACTTCTCCCTAAAGACCTGACAACTTCTCCTTTTTCCAGTTATCCTCGACATCACTTTCAATACCTTTTAATATTTATAGTTTTTATCTATAAATCTTTCGTTCATATATACATTATCTATTGGAAAACTTCATTCAAAAACGATAAAATTTATCTATAAACACTTTGGTTATGAGTAGATTGTTCCCATCGTTTATTTTTTAGAAAGTATACATTTAACAAAAGAATCTATCTACACCATCTATCCACAAATCAAACAATAAGGAGAATGATTATGGAAATTATTAAAGATTTACCGGAAGTATTTGAAGAATTTGCAGAGCAGCGTCAGAAATCATTTCTCGCTGTAAAACAGTTAAAGGACAAAGGAATTCCTGTGATTGGATCCTACTGTACTTATTTTCCAAAGGAGATCGCCATGGCAATGGGCGCAGCAACAGTCAGCCTCTGCTCTACATCTGATGAGACGATCCCAGCAGCAGAAAAGGATCTGCCACGTAACTTATGCCCACTGATCAAATCCAGTTATGGATTTGCAAAGACAGACAAATGTCCTTTCTTCTACTTCTCAGACGTTGTTGTCGGAGAGATGACATGTGACGGTAAGAAGAAAATGTACGAATACATGGGCGAATTCAAAGAAGTCTTCATCATGGAACTGCCACAATCCCAGAAAGCTGAAGTACTCGACCTTTGGAAAGCTGAGATTCTCCGCTTTAAAGAATATCTCGAAGAAAAATTCGAGGTGACGATCACCGAGGAACAGGTTCGCGAGGCAGTTAAACTTGAAAATAAAGTCCGCACATCCTTAAAGAATCTTTACGGAGTTATGAGACATGATCCTGCACCGATCAAAGGTCATGATCTTTTCCGCGTTCTGTACGGAAGTGGTTTTAAGCTCGACCGTACACTGATTGCTGAGGAAGTTGACGCACTGACCGCTAAGATTGAGAAAGAATATGCGGAAGGAAAACGTGAAGATAAGAAACCTAGAATCCTGATCACCGGATGTCCGATCGGCGGTGCAACAGAGAAGATCATCGATGCTGTTGAGAATAACGGCGGAATCGTTGTTACATTTGAAAACTGCTCCGGGGCAAAGTCCATCGATCGTCTGATTGACGAAGATGCTGAAGACATTTATCAGGCAATCGCAGAGCGTTACCTCTCTATCGGATGTTCTGTTATGACTCCGAACCCGAATCGTCTGGAGCTTCTCGGAAGACTGATCGACGAGTACAAAGTAGATGGAGTACTTGAAATGACGCTTCAGGCATGTCACACTTATAACGTAGAGACTCTTTCCATCCGCCGCTTTGTAAACGAGGAAAAAGGAATTCCATACATGAACGTTGAGACAGATTATTCCAAGACTGATGTCGGACAGCTGAATACACGTATTGCAGCCTTTATCGAGATGTTATAATCTGCTATACTTGAATTATTACGGTTACTGTTCACACGATGTGCGACCAGCAACGCATCTCGCCATTTTAAATCGCCTTTGGCGATGGGGCGAGATGCATTCAAGCCAAAACATGCATCCTCCGTGTCAATCAGCGAAGTGATTGACAGGGAGTGAACAGTAACCTATTACGAACAGTCGGCTGTTCTCGTGTGAGAGCCGACTGTTTTTATAAAGGAGTTTTTATTATGAACTATATTGGAATTGACATCGGTTCAACTTGCGCGAAAACCGTTGTTTTGAACGAAAAGAAAGAATTTATCCAGGAATTCGTTCAGCCAACCGGATGGAGCAGCGTAGATACAGCAGAGGAAATCCTTCAGAAACTTAAGCTTGCCGGAATCAATCTTTCTGATGACCCTTCCTGCTGTGTAGCAACCGGTTACGGACGCATCTCTGTTCCTTATGCAGATAAGGCTGTTACAGAGATCACATGCCATGCACTTGGTGCTGTACATTTATTTCACCAGCCAGACCTGACCGTAATTGACATCGGTGGCCAGGATACGAAGATCATTCAGATTGAACAGGGCTTCGTAAAGGATTTTATCATGAACGATAAATGCGCCGCCGGAACCGGACGTTTTCTTGAAGTGATGGCCAACACCCTCTCCCTTCGCCCGAATGAAATGTTTGAGCTGGCACGCCTGGGTTCTGACACAACGATCAGCTCCATGTGTACTGTATTCGCAGAATCCGAAGTTATCGGACTGATCGGCAAAGGTGAACCGAAAGAAAATATTGCTTATGCAGTAGTAGATTCCACCATTCGTAAGGTTACCGCCCAGCTCAGCCGGATGAATGGTGAGATGTCCACATTTTGCCTGACCGGCGGTCTATGTGAATGTGAATATATCCGCGAAGCTTTATCAAAAAAACTTGGAAAAGAAGTGATCTCCAGCCGGATGCCCGCTACGCCGGTGCGATCGGTGCCGCACTCAGTGCGATGAAGATACGCTAACAAAAAATGCCCCGGAACAGACTTTAAAACCAATCTGTCCCGGGGCAACTTATATTCTTTCACTTATATTCTTTTATCTTGGGCTTTTCTCTTCGTCTATTATCTGATTCTGAAGATTGGGCTGATCTTCTTGTAGATTAAAAATACAATCAGTGAAACAACAATTCCCTTCACAAGGTTGAACGGTGCTACCGCAAACATAACAAATGTAGAAAGGCTTGTGATATGTGAGTTAACTGCTGTTCCCATACCAACCAGTGCGTCAATCGGCATTCCGAATGCAGCTGCATAAGTTGGAAGCAATACAAATGCGTTGACGAAGCATCCAATCACGATCATCAGAACTGTTCCTGTTACCATTCCGATCAATGCACTCTTTCTTGTTCTGTTTCTTCTGTAAATGAGGCCTGCAGGTACACAGAATGAACATCCGATAATAAAGTTTGCAATCTCTCCAACACCTGCTGTTTGTGTTCCTGTTAAAACAAGATTCAGTAAGATTTTAACAAGTTCTACAAGAACTCCTGCCATTGGTCCCATTGCAAAGCATCCTACCAAAACCGGAACCTCACTTAAATCAATCTTATAAAATGTCGGTGCAAACGGAAGCGGAATATCAAACATCATCAAAACTACTGCGATTGCTGAAAGCATTCCGATCTGAACTAATGCCTTTACCCCCAGCTTCGGCTGAATCTTCGCATCTGCGTTTGTTAGTGTCTTTGTCTCTGTACTCATAGTGTTACTCTCCTTTTTCTATCCACTGTCTTTATCCTAAACAGCACTTTTTCTTTTTGAAAAAGGTAATCTTCACAAGAAAAAACCCGGAAGGTTTATTACCTTCCGGGATTCATGTTTTCTGCTCTTAATGGCATTCTCGCAAGATTCTCAGGCAATCAGATATCCTATTCGAATATCTCTCTTTCTGTTCCTGCGGGCATGAACTTCTTCTCTCATCCAGACTTTACTGTCGGTACCGGAATTCCCATTCTGTAATGCCATCACAGACGAGTCACCAGTTCAGCCACATCATATGCGGGTCGCGGACTATACCGCCGGTTGGGACTTGCACCCTACCCCGAAGATTAAATTCCTTTTACTCTTACTACTATAGCGCGCTCTTAATAAAAATGCAACCCCTTTTATTGATATTTAATATCATTTTTGTGTTGAAATCGATATCACCCACAGCACTTTCGACTAATATGTTAATATTCCTTTTATCCTACTAGGTTTATAGAGTTCTTAATAAAATTTTTCAATAATGTTCATTTTAGGTTCAAAAGTTCATCACACTTTTTTCACAAAATACCTCTATACTATAATTGTTCTTAAAAAGAACACTTTTTCATAAACTTTTTCCCCCTTGAGTCACAGAGATGTGGCTCATTTCCTTTTATTTAAAGAAAATCCTGTCATCTCGACAAGATTTTCTCATACATTCTTTACAGAACACGTTTTCTCCATTTTTCCCATAGGTTCCCTGTACATACTGATAAGCTTTATCA
>ENA-OQAZ01000166-OQAZ01000166.1-human-gut-metagenome-genome-assembly--contig:-NODE-166-length-36040-cov-2.745329_pt1 | contig 36040 bp, 56 predicted proteins | sample MGYA00242737_ERZ504531 | MGnify/ENA primary metagenome ERZ504531 (study PRJEB26092, sample SAMD00036244) | human gut metagenome | host: Homo sapiens | study: EMG produced TPA metagenomics assembly of... | reverse complement strand
CAAGGCGTTTGTCGAACTCCTCCTGCGGAACCTCTTCCACCGAGAAGAAAAGGGAGCAGTCCTTCTGCATGCGCCGTTGATCTGCTCGGCCAGTTCGGTCAGGCCGGCTTCCTTCGGCAGCAGGATGGTCACGCCGGAAAAATCCGAGCTGGCCATGCCCTGCCGTGCATTCAGATACAATGTACGGGGGTCGGTGATGGTGGCAGCGGGTTCCCGGCAGACTTGCGGTAATCGATGCCGTCCACGGAAAGGCCGGTGGGCACAAGGCCCTCGGCAGCGGTGTACAGACCGGAAGAGGGCACATCCACATTCTCCCGGGCGATGCCGGCAAGCGCCTGCCGCAGTTCCTGATCGGCAAACACAGAATCTTCGGCGCTGTTGAACAGCAGTGCCAGGTGGTGTCGGAGTAATCCACCGACTGCAGCGAGGTATCCTCGCCGGTGTCGTCCAGCGCGGCGGAGCATTTTTCGTCTGCAATGAGCTGGGCGGCGCTCTTGCCGGTGCTGCCGGTGTTCTGCACCAGACGCAGGCTGCCGATCATGGGGGAGGAGACATCCCGGTGCAGGAACAGGCCGCTGGCCGTCCAGTTGTAAAGATAGAAGCTGCCGCTGGAAAGGGTGGTCTTGGCGGTCAGGCCGTAGGTGCCGCGGGTGCTCTCAAAAAATGCTTCATCGCAGGGCATGGCACCGGCAGGGTGAGCTTGGCAAGGAAGTTGTCGTCCTTTTCACTCAGGCGGAACACCAGCGTCAGCGGGTCGGCGGCCGAAACGCCCAGCGTGCTGGCATCGGCTGTGCCAGCCAGCACGGCAGCACTGTTCTCAAGGGCGGCAAACTCCACGGCATAAGGGGAATTTGTCTGCGGCTGGAATATGCGCCGAAATGCAAACACAAAGTCCTCGGCAGTGATGGTGTGATCCGTGGAAGCGCCCTTGACGGCCTTGTAGGTCAGGCCGTCCTTGATCTGGAAGGTGTAGGTCTTGCCATCGGAGGAGATCGTCCAGCTCTCGGACAGATCGGGCACGATCTCGCCATCCGCTTTTTTGCGGACAAGCCCGCTGTAAAGGTTCTCGCAGGCGATCACGTCCGGGGCAGCAGAAGCCACCTGCGGGTCGAGGTTTGCGGGGATGGTATCCACGAACCATGTAAAGCTTGGCGCACTGGAACTGCTGCCGCAGCCGGTGAGCGCAAGCAGGAACGCAGCAGCAAGCAATGCTGCGGTAATACGGAAGAACTGTTTCAAGGGGATGACCTCATTCTATGGTATTTGCGAAAAAAGGCTTTTTGTATACAAAAAGCACTCTGCTTCGACAAGTGTAGCAGAAACAGCGGCAAAATACAATTGCAGAATTGTGAATTTACCTTGCTTTTTGGGGCAAAAAGGGCGTTTTTCCGTTGCCAATTGCGGCTAAATGGACTATAATGGTACAGCGAAACATCTCTGCACCTATTTTGAGGTGCGTTCTGAATACGATATTATGGAGGAGGAACTGTTTTTATGCAGAAGGATCAGCAGAAACTGATTGAACTCATCAAAGGCAAAAAAGTGGCCTTCATTGGTGCCGGTGTCAGCCACAAGACCCTGATCAAGGAGTTTGTGGAGATGGGTGCCCATGTGACCCTGTGCGACCAGAAAAAGAGCGTGGAGGACTTTGGCGATTACGCTGCAACCATCAAGGAGCTGGGCATCGACCTGAGTCTGGGCGAAAACTATCTGGATGGCTTCAAGGGTCAGGATATCATCATGCGCACCCCGGGCTTTGTGGGCTACTTTGAAAAGCCCCTGCAGGATGCCATGGCCGCAGGCACCATGGTCACCAGTGAGGTGGAGTTGTTCTTCGACTTCTGCCCCTGCGAGATCGTAGCCGTGACCGGCTCCGACGGCAAGACCACCACCACCACCCTGATCTCCAAGTTCTACGAGCCGCAGGCCGCAAGGTGCATCTGGGCGCAACATCGGCGCAGCTCTGCTGCCCATGCTGCCCGAGGTGGCTCCCGAGGATGTGGCTGTGGTGGAGCTTTCCAGCTTCCAGCTCATCAGCATGCATTCCAGCCCCAACATTGCCGTGGTGACCAATGTCACCCCCAACCATCTGGACCACCACAAGGACATGCAGGAGTACATTGATGCCAAGCGCAACATCCTGCTGTACCAGAAGCAGCCCTGCCGCGCTGTGCTGGGCTATGAGAATGAGATCAGCCGTTCCATGCAGTCCGACTGCAAGGGCAAGCAGGTGTGGTTCACCCGCCTGCACGATACCGACAACGGTGCTTCCTGCGCAAGGACGGCATGCTCTGCATGGCCGAGGACGGTGTGGTGACCCCGTTCCTGGCTCAGAAGGATGTGAAGCTGCGCGGCCTGCACAACATCGAGAACCTGCTGGCCGCTGCGGCTGCCGTGTGGGGCCTCGTGCCGGTGGAAGCCATCCAGCAGGTGGGCAGCACCTTTACCGGTGTAGAGCACCGCATTGAGCCGGTGCGCACCCTGGACGGCGTGCTATACTATAACGACTCCATCGGTACCAGCCCACCCGCACCATTGCGGGCCTGCGCAGCTTCAACCAGAAGGTCATCCTCATTGCGGGCGGCTACGACAAGCACATCCCGTATGAGCCGCTGGCACCGGAAGCCATTGCCCACGTCAAGAACCTGGTGCTGATGGGTGCCACCGGCCCCCGTATCGAGAAGGCTGTGCGCGAATGCGAAGCTTTGACGAAGCAGAGCTGCCCATCCAGCATGCCGACAACATGCAGCACGCTGTGGAGCTGGCCCGTGCCTGCGCAAAGCCCGGTGACATCATCATCCTGTCCCCGGCCAGCGCATCGTTTGACCTGTACCCCAACTTTGAGGTGCGCGGCCGCGAGTTCAAGAAGATCGTCAACGAGCTGAAGTGATCGCGCAGGTCAGCACAAAAGCCCACCGCGCCCGCTTTTTAAATGCCTGCGGGGGGAAATGGGTGCTGGGGGCGACCCTGCTGCTGGATCTTGCCCTTTTTAGCAAAAGCCAGCCGTGGCGATTCTACGCAGGACCTACACTGGCGCTGGAACTCAGCGGCAGTACCGCATGGGCAGCAGGGCACGCAAACCCGGAAGAGCTGGCCAGCTTTCTGGCTTTCTGCGGGTGTGAGAGCATCATTTAGACGAAAACGAATGCCCACCGCCTGCCGGGTGGTGCAAAGCTGAAACGCTGACTGTATTCGGTCTTGCACCCGGCAAGGCTCTGCCGCTGCCCGCTGCAGACGAGACGCTCTGGGCCGGACTGACCCTTGACAGAGAACCCTCTGCCATGGATGTGGCACGGGCGCTCTACCCGGCGGATACGGCAAAGCAGGAGGACTTTTACTCCGAGCTTTGCACAAAGCGCACCCGCGGCAAAGCCTTGTGTGGGCGCTGCGGCAGAGAAGTGAAACGATCTGCACGGTAGGGGCCTATACCCTTGCGAACAGGCAGGCCTACATGGCCTGCGGGCAGACAGCCCAGCCTTTGCGGGGCAAGGGCATCGGCGGGCGGCTCATTGTGCAGATGGCGAACGAGTTTGCCGCCAAGGGGGAGCACCCGGTGTTTCTCTGCAGCCCGGAGCGGGTGCGCTTTTATACCCGGCTTGGCTTTGAAAAGCTGGGGGAATATGCAAGATATGAACAAACTCCTTCAGTCAAAACCTGACGGTTTTGCCAGCTCCCTCAATGAGGGAGCCTTTGGCAGGACGGAAAAGCTTTCTGCATAAGTGAAACGTTCTGGTTTCGTCAGGAGCTCCCTCCCTGAGGGAGCTGGCGCACGAAGTGCGGCTGAAGGAGTCATTCCGACAGAAAGCCTGCGCTCTATAAAATCTATAAAATTAAGGAACCGTTATAATGTCAATGCTGAACCACTTTTTCAATTACAAACCCGAAGTTCTGGCGCTGGACGAAAAGGCTATGGAGCTGTGCCAGCCTACTTCCGCCATATGGAGGAGATCCGCGATTTTAACCAGCTCAAAATGCTGAAAGCCTTTGCGGATACAGATGTCCTCCACCGATATGCTGGGCACCACCGGCTACGGCCTGTGGGATACCGGCCGCGCAAAGCTGGAGCAGATCTTTGCCGAGGTGATGGGCGCAGAGGATGCCCTCGTGCGCAGCCAGTTCCAGAGCGGCACCCACACGCTGGCTGTGGCGCTGTTCGGCCTGCTGCGGGCAGGGGACACCCTGCTGGCTGCCACCGGCCGTCCCTACGATACGCTGGAAGGCGTGATCGGTCTGGACGGCAAGGGCAAGGGCACCGGCACCCTGATGGATTACGGCATCCGGTACGATGAAGCTCCGCTGAAAGCCGACTTCACCCCGGATTATGACCTGATCGCCCAAAAGGCCCCCGGTGCAAAGGTGTGCCACATCCAGCGCAGCCGCGGCTATCTGCAGCGCAATGCCTTTGATCTGGAAACGATCCGAAAAATTGCGGATACCGCCCGCGCCGCAAACCCGGACATCATTATTTTTGTGGATAACTGCTACGGCGAGTTCACCCAGACGCAGGAACCTGTCAGATGGGTGCAGACCTTGTGGTGGGCAGCCTGATCAAGAACCCCGGCGGCGGCATCGCTCCCACCGGCGGCTACATTGCGGGCCGCAAAGACCTTGTGGAGCTGTGCGCTTACCGCCTGAATGCGCCCGGTCTCGGCAAAGATCTGGGCTGCACGCTGGAAACGCCCCGTGATATGTATCTGGGCTTCTACTATGCGCCCGGCGTGGTGTGCGAGGCCATCAAGACCGCCATTTACGCCCAGTGTATGCTGGAGCTGCTGGGCAAGAATCCAGTGCCGCGCTACTGCGACGACCACAACGACATCGTCACCTGCTTTGATGCAGCACTGCAGATGCGCTCATCGGCTTCTGTCAGGGTATTCAGGCTGCAAGCCCCGTGGACAGCTATGCCGCCCCGGAACCTTCTCCGGAGCCGGGCTATACCGATGAGGTGGTCATGGCAAGCGGCAGCTTTACACAGGGCAGCACCATCGAGCTTTCCTGCGACGGCCCGCTGCGTGAGCCGTACACCTGCTACCTGCAGGGCGGTCTGAACTTTGCTGCCAGCCGTGCAGGCGTGCTGCTGGCCATCCAGAAGGCTTATTTTAAGGACTAAAAAAAGGAGAGCGCATGCCTGTTTTAAGTGACCGTGTGGGTACCTTCACGGATTCTGTTATCCGCCGCATGACCCGCATCAACAATCAGTACGACTCCATCAACCTTTCGCAGGGCTTCCCGGATTTTGACCCGCCGAAGCAGTTGCTGGACGCTCTGGCCGAAACAGCTTACAAAGGCCCGCACCAGTACGCTGTGACCTTTGGCGCGCAAACTTCCGCGAGGCGCTGGCAAAAAAGACCAGCCCTGCCCTTCACCACGAAGTAGACCCCAACACCGAGATCTGCGTGACCTGCGGCGGCACTGAGGCCATGATGGCCGCCATGATGACCATCTGCAACCCCGGCGACAAGGTGATGATCTTCTCACCGTTCTACGAGAACTACGGTGCCGATGCCATTCTTTCGGGCGCGGAACCCATCTATATCCCGCTGGTGCCGCCCACCTATGAGTTTGATATCAGCCTGATCGAAAAGGGCTTTGCCGAGGTGCTAAGGCGCTGATCCTGTGCAATCCTTCCAATCCCTGCGGCAAGGTGTTCCGCCGCGACGAGCTGGAAGCCATTGCAAAGCTGGCCATCCAGTACGATGCCTTTGTGGTGACGGATGAGGTGTACGAGCATATCATCTATGCGCCGGCAGAGCATATCTGCATGGCAAGCCTGCCCGGCATGTTTGAGCACACCATCACCTGCAACTCGCTCTCCAAGACTTACTCCATCACGGGCTGGCGTCTGGGCTATCTGATCGGACCCGCAGAGGTCATTGAGGGTGCGCGCAAGGTGCACGACTTTCTCACTGTGGGTGCGGCTGCACCCCTGCAGGAGGCCGCTGTGGCCGGTTTGGAGATGCCCGCCAGCTATTACGAAGAGCTGCAGGCCCTTTACACCGAAAGGCGCGATCATTTTCTGGCCGGACTGGACCGTGTGGGGCTGAAGCACAATGTTCCGCAGGGCACCTATTTTGTGATGATCGATATTTCCGATTTTCTGGCGCTGCCCCAGTTCAAGGCTGGACCGACCTGCAGTTCTGTGAGTGGATGATCCGGGAAGTGGGCGTGGCCGCTGTGCCTGGCTCCAGCTTCTTCCGGGAGCCGGTGAACCACCTGATCCGGATGCACTTTGCCCGCGGCACCGATGTGCTGAACGAAGCCGTCCGCCGGCTGGAAAAGCTGCAGGCTTTACTGAAATAAAAGCAAAACAAAAAACAACAGCGCCGCAGGAAGTTTCCTGCGGCGCTGTCTCTTTCCCGATACTCTATACACGATTCATCACACGGCGTGGCGCTGCACGGTGGGCATTGGCTCCACAACGAGCGGGATGCATCCCTCGCGGTAGTCCAGGTCGCCTGATCCATACCGCGCAGCAAGACTCGGCGGTGGCAATGTTGGTGGCAATGGGTACGCTGTGCATATCGCACAGGCGGAGCAGATTCTGCTCGGTGATGCTGGCGGCATCCGCTTTCAGCGGGTCACGGAAGAACAACACCAGATCCACTTCGTCGCACGCAATGCGGGAAGTGATCTGCTGCACACCGCCCAAGCGCCCGGAGAGATAACAGTGCACGGGCAGGCCGGTAGTCTGCGCCAGCATCCGTCCGGTGGTGCCGGTAGCAATGACTGTGTTTTTGGACAAAATGGCGCTGTAAGCAGTGCAGAACTGCAGTGCAAGCTCTTTGCGGGAATCGTGTGCAAGAATGGCGATCGTCATATTGCTCTCTCCTTTGTTCCAAGTATAGTGTTGTGTGTGACGAACAACTTTCTCATTGGAAAGTGAAATGAAGTGAAATCGTTATCAAGTTTTCCAATATAGTTTTACCGCATCGAAACAGGGGCTGTCAAGGGGGTCCTTGTACTTTTTACAAAACAAAATGGAGAAAGTAAGACTATATCTTTGTGAGAAGTGCAGAAAACTGGGATACAATCATCCATATCAATGAGCGAACAGGAAAGGCAGATTGAAAACATAATTCAGTTTTTGTCTTTGCTGAAAGAACATTTCATGGGAATAAAACAAAAATACAGGCTGGCGCAAATCGCACCAGCCTGTTTCGGAAAAAGCTTTTCAGTTTCGTTTCTAAATTATGAATATTATGGAGAAAACGCTCACTCCCGATTTCCGCACTGGAAAGGTGGGTTCAGCGGGCTTTAGCGGATCTGACCATTGCCGTGGATGATATACTTGTAGCTGCACAGCTCGGCCAGTCCCATGGGGCCGCGGGCGTGGAGTTTCTGGGTGGAAATGCCCATTTCGCACCCAAGGCCGAATTCACCGCCATCCGTAAAGCGAGTGGAACAGTTCACATACACGGCGGCGCTGTCCACTGCGGCAGTGAACAGGTCGGCATGGGCCTGTGTCTGGGTCAGGATGGCTTCGCTGTGGCCGGTGGAGTGCTCAGCAATATGCCCGATGGCCTCCTCTACGCTGTCCACGACCTTGACCGCGAGGATGTAGTCCAGAAATTCGGTGTCAAAGTCTTTTTCGCCGGCAGGCGTGCCAGCGATTATGGCGGCGGCGCGCTTATCAAGACGAAGCTCTACCGGATGCAGACCCTTTGCAATGCGGTCCGGGCCAAGCCGCTGGGCCAGACGGGGAAGGAACTCCCCGGCAATGGCAGAGTGCACAAGGCACACCTCCTCGGCGTTGCAGACGCTGGGGCGGCTGGCTTTTGCGTTCTCGATGATGTCCAGAGCTTTGTCCAGATCGGCGGTGTCGTCTACGTACACATGGCAGATGCCGGTGCCGGTCTGGATGCAGGGGACCTTGGCGTTCTGAACGCAGGCACGGATCAGCCCGGCACCGCCGCGCGGGATCAGCAGATCCACATAGCCTACAGCGGTCATCAGAGCGTTGGCAGAAGCGTGGGTGGTGTCCTCAATCAGGCAGACCGCTGTCTCGGGCAGACCGGCCTTTTTCAGGCCCTGCCGCAGGGCTGTGACGATGGCGTTGGCACTGCGCCAGGCCTCCTTGCCGCAGCGCAGGATACAGGCATTGCCGCTCTTGATGGCAAGGGCAGCGGCATCGCTGGTCACATTGGGGCGGCTCTCGTAGATAATGGCGATCACGCCCATGGGCACAGCCGTCTTTTCAATGACAAGCCCGTTGGGGCGCTCCACCCGGTTCAGCACCCGGCCCACCGGGTCGGGCAGGAAGATACCTCCCGGATGCCCTGCGCCATGGCTTCAATGCGCGGTGCGGTCAGGGCCAGACGGTCCAGCATCACATCGCTGATGTGCCCCTTGGCCGCAGCCATGTCCTCGGCGTTGGCGGCAAGGATGGCCGCCTGATCGTCTGCGCTGCACAGCGCATCTGCCATGCCCAGCAGGGCCGCGTTGCGGGCGGTGTTATCGGCCAGCGCAAGGGCACTTTTGGCGCTGCGGGCGGCTTCCAGAATTTCCTGTGTGGTCATGTGTTCAGTCCTCCTTGCGGGCCGCAAAGCGGGTGCCTGCGGATCTGCCTGCGGCAATGTCGTACAAAAGCTCCGGGTGTGCGCCGTTGGCAATGACCATATCGGCACCGCTGCCCGTTACCATGCGGGCAGCGCGCAGTTTGGTGGCCATGCCGCCGGTGCCAAGGGCCGAACCGGCACCATCGGCCAGAGCCATCACCTCGGGGGTGATCTCCTCCACCAGCGGGATGAGCTTTGCATCCGTGTGGGTGTGGGGATTGGCGGTGTACAGGCCGTCGATGTCACTCAGCAGCACCAACATGTCAGCCTTGGCGCAGCAGGCCACGATGGCCGCCAGCGTGTCGTTGTCGCCAATGGAGGTGATCTCATCGGTGGCAACGGTGTCGTTTTCGTTGATGATGGGCAGGGCACCCAGCTCCAGCAGGCGGGACAGGGTGTTCTGAAAGTTCACGCGGCGTTCGGTGTGCTCCACGTCCACGCCGGTGAGCAGGATCTGCGCCACGGTGTGATTGTAGGCGTTGAACAGCCGGTCGTAGGTGTACATCAGCTCACACTGGCCCACAGCGGCGCAGGCCTGCTTGGTGGTGGTGTCCTTTGGGCGGGTTGGCAGTGAGAGCTTGCCCACGCCCATGCCAATGGCACCGGAGGACACCAGAATGACCTCATGGCCCTCGTTTTTCAGGTCGCTGAGCACCTTGACCAGCTGTTCCGTGTGGCGGATGTTCAGCCGTCCGGTGGCGTATGCCAGAGTAGAAGTGCCTACTTTTACAACGATGCGCATGATATCCTTAACCCTTTCCCATTTCCTTTGTCTTATTGTACGAGGCGATCACGGCATCCATCACCGCACCGCGCAGGCCGTGCTCTTCCAGCACGCGCACGCCCTGAATGGTGCTGCCGCCGGGGCTGCACACCGCATCCTTGAGCTCACCGGGGTGTTTTCCGCTTTCCAGCACCAGCTTGGCGCTGCCCAATACCATCTGGGCGGCGTATTCCTGTGCCTTGGCCCGGGGCAGGCCGCAGGCCACGCCGCCGTCGGCCAGAGCCTCAATAAACTGGTACACCCATGCCGGGCCGCAGCCGGAAACGCAGCTGGCGGCATCGATCAGACTTTCCGGCACGGCATCCAGACGGCCCGCAGGAGCCATGATCCTGAGGAAGGCTTCTTCTTCCTCAGCGGTGACATTGCTGGAACAGTACTGGATCATACCCTCGCCCACCGAAGCCGGGGTGTTGGGCATGATGCGGATCACAGGAAAGTCCTCACCGGCCATCTCCTGAATACGGGCGATCGAAAGGCCCGCTGCCATGCTGCACAGCACAAAACGGCTGGGGCGCTCGTCAAAGGTGAACTTGAGCGGCTGGAGCAGAGCTTCCATCATCTGGGCTTTACCGCCAGAAAAATCAGGTCGCAGTCACCGGCCACCTCGGCATTGGTGGCTGTTTTGCAGCCCAGTTCTTTGGCCAGTGCCTGTGCTTGGCCGCAGTGCGGTTTGCCAGAAAAACTTTCTTAGGGTCAACAGCTTTGCAAACGGCACGGGCGATGGCTCCACCATGTTGCCGCAGCCCAGAAAACCAATGGTATCCATCATAGTTTGTACCCTCCTCAAAACGGCACTTCAATCACAGCCGTCTGCTCCCATTCTAAGCGTAGAGGAATATAAAATCAAGGGCCTTTTCCGCTTTTTTGCCGGAAGAAGCCGCTTTTGCAGCATTGCGCACCGCCGGAAGGGGTTTGGGAGGGCTGAGAAACGGCTTTTGAAACGAGAAACTGCCGGAGTGAAAACGCAGGAAGTCGTTCTTTGTTTACAAAATGGACAGAATCAATGCTTGCAATCGGGACGGCTTTTGCGGTATTATAATGTACGAAGCTGCCAATCACCGTACGCAGCGGGAAAAATTTCTACGGTCGGGAAAGGAAGGTTTTTGTGTCACAAACAACGAAGCGGGCACTGGAAGCAATCGCTGAAAAAGTTGCTGCTGGAAAAGCCCCTCAATAAAATCACAATCAACGATATCACCGAGGACTGCGGCGTGAACCGCATGACCTTCTACTACCACTTTAAGGATATTTACGATCTGGTGGACTGGATCCTGATGGAAGATGCGGCCAAGACGATGGAAGGCCGCCAGAGCTTTGATACATGGACCGAAGCATTTCTGGACATCCTGCACCAGATCCGGGATAACAAAGCACTGGTACTGAACGTATACCGCTCTGTGGGTCGTGAACAGGTGGAGCAGTATCTGTACAAACTTCTGGACTCCATGCTGAAGGAATTTGCGGATCGCGAATGCCGCGACATCACCGTGCAGGACGATGACAAGCAGTTTGTGGTGGATTTTTACAAATATGCGCTGGTGGGCGTGGTGCTGGAATGGATCCGCCGGGATATGAAGACCGAGCCCGCTGTGATGGTAGAACGTATGGGACGGATGCTGCAGGGCGATCTGCGCCGCGCGTTATGCCGCCTTGCCAGCAATAAGATCCATCTGGAACAGGACGGTTGAACCGGAAGAACGACAAAATTTTATCATAATCCGCGCCGTGATGGGTTTTCTATCACGGCGCTTTTTCTGTTTATGGCAACTTATGGGATAGAATGGTAGAGTAATGGCATAGAAATAGAAAAAGAGATTTCCGAAAAATACCGTTTGGAGGAAAAGGATAATGAATACTTCTGTTAAGAGCCTGACTCATAAAATGCAGCGTGCTGCCGTTGGTAAAATGGTGGACGTGGTGCTTTCTCATGCCGATAAAGACCGTCAGAAAACCGTGGGACAGCTGGTGGATGTTGCAAAGCAGTTCTATGGCAGTTCGTTCAGCGATGAAGCCTACGAACACGCCAGACAGACCCTGACCGACCCCGACAGCAAATGGTCCAAGCTCATCAACTGTGTGCTGGATCAGACCGACCCCAACGTGGCCCGCACCATGGCGCTGAATCTGGGCTACGAGGCTTTCTTCCGCGGCACCAAGACCATCCGCGAAAACCGCGTGAAGTACCAGTGCAACATTCCGTGGCTGATCCTGTTCGACCCCACTTCTGCCTGCAACATGCATTGCGTGGGCTGCTGGGCTGGCGAGTATGGCAACAAGAACAACCTCAGCTTTGAGGATATGGACAAGATCGTTACCGAGGCAAGGAGCTGGGCGTATACCTGTACATGCTGACCGGCGGCGAGCCGCTGGTGCGCAAGGCTGATATCCTCAAGCTGGCCGAGAAGCACAATGATGTGCAGTTTGCCATCTACACAAACTCCACCCTCATCGATGAGCCCTTCTGCAAAGAGGTGGTGCGTCTGGGCAACATTGCCTTCATGTTGTCCATCGAGGGCACCCCGGAGACCAACGATGCCCGCCGCGGTGAGGGGCACTATGCCGCTGTTATGCATGCTATGGATCTGCTCAAGGAGCACGGCATCGTGTTCGGCACGTCCATCTGCTACACCCGCGATAATATCGAAGCTGTTACCAACGATGAGTTCATGCGTTTCCTGTGTGAGAAGGGCGCACACTTCGGCTTCTACTTCCACTACATGCCCGTGGGCAACGACGCAGCGCCCGAACTGATGCCTACCCCGGAGCAGCGTAAATATATGATCGACCGCATCCGCTATCTGCGCTCGGAAGAGTGCGATATCCCGTTCTACCCGATGGACTTCCAGAACGATGGCGAGTTCGTGGGCGGCTGCATTGCCGGCGGACGCAACTACTTCCACATCAACTCTGCCGGTGACGCAGAGCCGTGCGTGTTCATCCACTACTCCAATGCCAATATCCACGATCAGAGCATTCTGGAAATTCTGCACAGCCCGCTGTTCATGGCTTATCACAACGGCCAGCCCTTCAACAAGAACCATCTGCGTCCCTGCCCGATGCTGGAAAACCCCGAACTGCTGCAGAAGATGGTGCACGAGACCGGTGCCCACAGCACCGACCTGCAGTCGCCGGAGAGCGTGGAGCACCTGTGCGAGAAGTGCAAGAACTATGCAGCCAACTGGCAGCCCACGGCGGACGAGATCTGGTCCCACACCAAGATCCGCGAGAGCCGCTACGAGAACTACAAGGACTGGAAGCCCTCGCAGCCCATTGAAAAGTAACGAAGGCAGACATCATAATGCAAACAAAGCCCAGGCGTTCCATTGAAGTGCGCTCCGTCAAGTAGACAGAGAAATAATATAAGTTTTTGTTCGCCGTTTCCACAAGGAAACGGCGAATTTTTTGTGCAAAAGTGATTGTTCTTTCTTGATATAAAAATACCCCCAGAGTACGCAGAGTTTTTGTTTTACTCTGTCTACTCTAGGGGGAGCATATCACACTCAGAGAGGGTCTTACTGTTTCATGAAAGAGTGGTTTTGAAAATTACCAGAACCAGTAGCGCTTTTTCAGCACAACATATGCAATGCCGATCAGAACCACTACAACACCACCGGCAATGAAGAAGGTCCAGTTGATATTGGCAAATTTCAGGTTCTGGTTGGTCAGCAGATAACGGCCTGCAGTATCGGCAGTGATGATGCCGTCGGTGTAGCTGTTCAGGTACTGCCACTTGTTGGAGACGGCGTTGTACAGATACAGGCGGGTATAGGTGCTCACATCCAGATCGATGCGCACCGAGCAGGGAAGAGCCTTGCCCTTGTCCAGCTCAAACTCGATGCCTGATCGGACTCAGTCAGGATGAGCATGGTGTCCAGCTCACTGGTGGTGCTCTTGACACCGCTGCCTGCAATCTGCATGGTGTAGCCATCACCCACCACGCACAGGGTCTTGCCGGTGGTGCGCAGCGCATTGAGGATATCACCGGTCACGGTAGGCACCTCGGCCTGTGTGAAAACGATCTCGTTGTCCTCACTGTCCTGAATGGCCTGCACAACGGGATCGATCTCGATGGGAGTATCGTTATCCGATTCGGTGGAGCTGCTGTCCGAAGAATTATCGGAAGAAGATGCAGCCGAACGGTTGACGATGACCGTGACCATGGCGGATGCAGTGCCGTTGGAAACGGTAATGGAAGTAGCGCCGGTGCCCACAGCCGTGATCACGCCGCTGGGGCTGACCGTGGCAATGTTGCTGTTGGCGGACTTATAGGTGAACTTCTGGGAAGCGGAAGAAGGCTTGACACTGGCGGTCAGGGTGCGGGTGGCACCGGGCTTGAGCACAACGTAGGAAGGATTCACCGTGACGACCTGACCGCTGTTGGAAGAACCAGTGCTGGCGGTGCTGGTGCCGGAGTTGGGAATACTCATGACCGTGACATTGGTGGTAGCAGTCACCGAACCGCAGGTAGCGGTAATGGTGGCGGTGCCGGGGGCAATGCCGGTAACACGGCCGAAATTGTTCACCGTGGCGACCTTCTCATTGGAAGAGGTCAGGGCGACGGTGGCATAGTTGGAAGCCGAAGTAGGCCGCACCTGCAGCTGTGCCGAGACCGAGTTGCCAACATAGATAGTGTTGGAGGAAAGGGAAAGGTCCATCTCGGTAACGATCATGGAAGAATCCATGGAGACAACGATGGTGTAGGCACAGATCTGGTTGCCTGCGGCAGCGGTGATGCGGGTGGTGCCTACGCCCACAGCCTGCACGACACCGGAGTTGCTCACGGTCAGAATGGAAGTATCGTCCGAGATAAAGACAACCGAGTCGGTAGAGTTGCGCGGACGCACCACAGGAGACAGCTGCTGAGAGGAACCCAGCAGCATGTTGGCGGTATAGCTGCCGGCCTCAATGCTTTCGGCAGGCACGTCCTGATCCCAGGGCATGGCAACGCCGCTCAGGGCAAGGCCGGAGACAGGGCTTGCTGCGGCCGCAGACACAGCTGTGCCGCAGGCCAGCAGGCAGAGCGCTGCCGCACAGACGGCCAGTTTTTTTGCGGTTGATTTCATAGTAAGTGTACCTCTTTGGGTGATATAACGGCGGCTGGCAGTCAGCACAGCTCCGGTTTAGCGGAACAGAACGCCCAGGGCTTCCATTGCGTACTCGAAATAGGTGACCTGATCGTACTCCACGCGGGCAGTAACGCTCATGCCGTTGGAAAGATCCACCTTGTCGCCGCTGCGGCTCACCACATAAGTGGCATCGGGCTTAATGGTCATCTTATAGTAGGAAGCGTTGGAGCTGGCCGTCACGTCACTGTCAATGGCCGTTACAGTGCCGGTCAGGGTGCCATAGGAATACTCCGAAAGGCCGGTAATGGCGATCTTGCACGGGTCACCCACATGAAGCAGCGGGCGGTCATTCACGGTGACCATGGCAACGATCTCCAGATCGTCGTTCTCGCTGGCAACAGTGGCCAGCGGGGAGCCTGCGCTCAGCACCATGCCCTCTTTGTAAGGAGTATCCATGTGGATCACACCGGAGGTGGGGGCATAGATGTAGTAATCGTTGGCACCGGTGTTCAAGGCATCGAGCTGAGCCTGAACGTTGTCCACGTTGCTCTGTGCGCTGGTAATGCTCTGGGAGATGGACTGCATGGTGGAGTAGTACAGAGCTTCTACTTCGCTCTGGCTCTGCTCCATCATGGTCTTGATCTGAGCATCGGAGTAACCGGCAGCCTGATAGGCTGTGGCATCAAAGGTCTTCTGGGAGACCTGGCTCTTGTAGGTCTCGTACTGATAGTAGTAGGGCTGATCTTCGGGGTTTGTCTCGCTGAAGTAGTTGGTATCATCCTGCACGCACTGCAGCAGCTTGTTGTACTGGTCCAGCTGGGTCTGGTAGATCTTGAGCTGGCTTTCCAGGTTATCCTGCTGCATGTCGATATCCGTGCTCTTGATGTGGGCCACGAGGTCGCCCTCGTTCACATAGCTGCCCTCCGAAATATACATCTCGGTAATGGAGCCGGAATAACTGGACATGATATAGGTTTTATTGCTGGCCTGAACGGTGCCTGCGTTCTGGCTGACATAAATGCGGTTGGTATGGGTGCTCCACACCACCAGAAACAGCATGAAGATGCCCACCAGAATGACAAAAGCGTAGCCATAAGGCGGCAGCTTTTTTTCCATCATGATGCGGCGGTCCTGCAGATCCGAAAGGTTCTGAACTTTAATCGTCATAATTACTTGGTCTCCATAAAGACATCGACCACGGCATCATCCTCATCCTGATTGACATAGATGGTATAGGAGGTGCCGGTCAGTTTCTGCTCATTCTCAAAAGCGTGGACCTGCAGCTTGTAGGAAGCCAGCTGGCTGTCGGGCATGGGGCCGGTGTAGTGGGCATACAGGCAGTTCTTCACGCGCAGAACAGCATCCATATGGTAGTCCTGCTCCATCTGGCCGATGAACTGGGTAGCCTGCTGCATCATGTACAGGTGCATCTGACGGTCCTCACCAACCACCATGGCCTGCACAATGGGGCCAATGGGCTGTGCGTTGTTGCTCTTGATAAAGTTGTGCATCTGGGTCAGCACCACGGGCAGACTGGCCATCTCTTCCGGATGGATCTCACGGGAGAGCACATTGGTGAGCTTCAGGGTCTTGTTCTCGGCTACTTTGATCTCTTTCATGTTGAATACCTCGGTTCCTTTTCAGATTTACCTCAGAAGAGGCAGTAATAGGCAATCGAGAAAGGGGAGAAAACCGCTGCAGAGAGCAGCTTCCTCTCCGCTCCCGATCGCCTACTACTTATAAAAGTAATAGGGATCTTGCAAATAAAATGTGCCCGGAGGCGTTTTGCCTCCGGGCACACCATAGTGAGGCATAGTTACCTGAGCAGGCGGGGCCTGTTCAGGATAACACCATCTACTTCTACTAAACAGAAAGTCTTTCTAGCTCTTTTTTATCTGACACAGCAAAACTATGTCAAATCAAGCTATCCATCATGAATGACTCCCTTTCATGTGTAACCGGGTGCGCACCGGCTGCAACACATCAATAGGTGATCGACTCACCGTCGTCATCCTCTTCCACCACGGCCTGCATGACAGACTGCTTGGGCTCTGCCTTTTTGCTGCGGTAGATACCCTGCTGCATGTTCCACAGCTCGTAGTACTTGCCTTCCTTGGCAAGCAGCTCATCGTGCGTGCCGCGTTCCACGATCTTGCCGTGATCCATCACAAGGATCAGATCACAGTCACGAACGGTGGACAGGCGGTGAGCTACGATCAGCATGGAACGATCTGCGAGCTGATCGTAGATCATGTTGAAGATCAGATTTTCCGTAGCAAAGTCCAGATTACTGGTGGATTCATCCAGAATGTAGAGGTTGGAATCTTTCAGGAAAGCGCGTGCCAACGCAATGCGCTGCTTTTCACCGCCGGACAGGCCGTTGCCTGCTTCTTCCAGATAGGTGTTATACTGCAGGGCAGATGACGGATAAAGTCGTGAGCATCTGCCTTCTTGGCAGCTTCCTTAACTTCGTCCATCGTAGCGTCCATACGGGAAACGCGGATGTTATCATAAATGGTCTTGCTGAACAGCTCAACGTTCTGCGGCACATAAGATATTGCGCGGCGGACAGAATCATTGGTGTATTCAGCCAGATTCACACCGTTCAAGTCGATCTCGCCATCTTCCGGCTCATAATACTTGAGCAGAAGCTTGGTGATCGTGGATTTGCCGCTGCCGCTGCTGCCCACCAGCGCGACCTTTTTACCGGCCGGAATGGTAAAGCTGATGTGATCCAGTGCAGGGGCACGGTTGCCATAACGGAAAGTGACATCCTTGAACTCGATATCGCCCTCCACCTTGTCCAGATCGGTGCGGTCTTCGTCGCCGACCGTCTCGGAGGGATAATCCATGATCTCGCCCAGACGCTTCATGGAAATGCTGGCCTCCTGAATCTGCATCTGCAGACCAATCAGGTTGCTCAGCGGAGAAGTAAAGTAAGAGGACAGCGTGCTGAAGGCCATGAATCCGCCCAGTGTCATCTCCCCCTTCAGAACCTGACTGATACCCACATAGGTGGTCAGCATGCTGAAACCGGTGGAAATGAAGGAGGAAATCAGGCCCTGCGTGGTGCTGATCTTGCTGGAGCGCAGGCTGATCTTCAGGCTCTTGATGTACTCACGCTCGAGGTTCTCCATTTCGGTATCCTCGTTGGCGTTGCACTTGACCGTCTCAATGCCGCGCAGGCTTTCGATCATCTGGCTGTTCAGTGCAGCGGACTGCACCATGGTCTCTTCGTTGATCTTTTTGTAAGGTTGCTTGTAAATCAGCACCAGCAGAATGCTGACCAGAGCCATGAACAGCGAGATCGAGAAGAGCATCGCATTCATGCGGAACAGAATGATACCGGTAATAATGGCCATCGAGATATCCATGATCAGGCTCAGCGCAATGCTGGTGAAGATGGATTTGATGGTGTTTGCATCCGAATAACGGGTGGTGATATCACCAGTCTTGCGGGTGGCAAAGAACTTCATGGGCAGACGGAAGATATGCCCGAAGTAACCCAGCATCAGCGGAATATCGATCTTGATGGATAGGTGGATCAGAACCCACTGCCGGACAAAGCCCACCAGCGTATTGGTGATGCTGACCATGCTGAACACAAGGATCAGCGTGACCAGCAGATTGTCTAGGCATATGGCAAGACTCGTCCATCAGGATCTTGTTGAACATGGAGGAGGCAATGCCAGAATCGTAACGATCAGAGAACTCAGGATCGCATAGGCAAAGAGCTTTTTCTGGGGCAGCAACAGGTCGATGTAACGCTTGAACATGCCGCCCTTTTCGATCTTACCGCCCTTGAACTCCGAGGTGGGGTTCATCAGCAGCAGAACACCGGTAAAGTTCTTGTAGAACTCATCCAGAGAGATCTTTTTCAGCTCACTGCCAGGGTCGCCGATCACGACATAATCCTTGCACTTGTGTTTTTTGCCGTTCTTCTCATCTTCCTTGGCGGCTTCGGCTTCTTTCAGCATGTGCCGACGACGCTCACCGTCATCTTTAATGGTGGTCTTTTTAAAGACGACCACAAAGTGGGCCAGACCCTGATCGGTGATGACCTGCGCAATGCAGGGCAGCGAGAAATCGCTGAGGAAATTTTCACGGTCTACGCGAACCGCTGCAGTGGTGAAACCCAACTCATTAGCGGCTTTCTGCAAACCAACAAGGTTCGTGCCTTTCAGGTCGGTACCCATCATATCGCGCAAGCGGGTGATGGTAACTTCCTTTTTGTAATGGAGGCACACCATTGCGAGGCAGGCAGCCGCACAGTCAGTGGTGTCGTGCTGCCGGACATAGGTATAACGCATAGATGCTTCCTTTGATCATATACAAATTTATTCAAACAGCGGCAGGCGTTTTGAAGAAGCGGCCTGCCGCAGATCTGACAACGTGAAAAGAGCCGGAGCCTGAAACAACAGCACAGAGACCGGTGCTTTGTCCTGTCCTGCGGAGAACCATGACAAAACACCGGTCGGCTGCTATCAAAAGAAGGGAGCACCTACCCTTTGATCTGTGTGCCGGACTTTGGAAAAACAGATACAAATTCCCAAAGCTTATAAGCAGTATACCACAATGTGACATCTTCTTCAAGTAGTCAAATTTTAAGAAATCATTATGCTTGATGCTTTTTTCGCATGAATGCTGTGCTTTTTGGACAGAGAAGCCCAAAAAACAGAGGAGAAACACGACTGCATGGCTGTACAGAAAAAGGGTGTAGTATGGGACAAACAAAAAAGGCAATGTTCTGTGGAACATTGCCTTTTCTTCTGGCGCCTCTTGCCTGACTCGAACAGGCGACACCCTGATTAACAGTCAGGTGCTCTAACCGACTGAGCTAAAGAGGCAAATCACATTTGTGACTGCGAGAGATATTATACCGCATAAGAATGCCTTTTGCAAGCCTTTTTTTAAAAAATGAATCATTTTTGGCAAAATAAAACCGTCCTGCAGTGTTTTGAAACGCTGCAGGACGGTAAAGTACATATTATAAAAGAAGAAAAGGCTTATTTCAGCTTGCTCTTGGCTTCATGCGCTGCTCGTGGTTCAGGATCTGCTTGCGGATGCGCAGATTTTCAGGAGTGACCTCCAGCAGCTCGTCCTGTGCCAAGAATTCCAGGCAGCCTTCCAGGCTGAGCTTGCTAATGGGGATCAGGCGCAGAGCATCATCGGAGCCGGATGCACGGGTGTTGGTCAGGTGCTTGGTCTTGCAGACGTTGACATCCACGTCCTCGCCGGAAGCGGTGTAGCCAATGACCATGCCCTCGTAGACCTTTTCACCAGCGCCCACCAGAAGGGTGCCACGCTGCTGAGCATTGAACAGACCGTAGGTGACAGCCTCGCCGGTCTCAAAGCTGACCAGAGAACCGGTGGAGCGGTTGGCAATCATGCCAGCCCAGACATCGTAACCGTCGAAGATCTGGTTGATGATGCCTTCGCCATGGGTATCGGTCAGGAACTGGTTGCGGTAGCCGAACAGGCCGCGGCTGGGCATACGGAACTCCAGACGCACACGGTCGGTGCCCAGAGATTCCATCTGCTGCAGGATAGCCTTGCGCTGGCCCAGACCGGTCATGACAGCGCCCTGATACTGGGTGGGCACATCGATGACGACATGCTCCATAGGCTCATAGGTCTTGCCGTCGATGACCTTGGTCAGAACGTGCGGGGGAGAGACCTGCAGCTCATAACCTTCACGGCGCATGGTCTCGATCAGGATGGACAGGTGCATCTCACCACGGCCCATAACGCGGAAGGAATCGGTGGTGGCGGAATCCTCCACCTTCAAAGCGACATCCTTCAGCAGTTCCTTCTGCAAACGGTCACGGATCTGACGGCTGGTAACATACTTACCCTCGCGGCCGGCCAGCGGGCTGTCGTTGACGGAGAAGGTCATTTCAACGGTAGGATCGTTGATCTTCACGAAGGGCAGCGGCTCCACATTGGAGGGGCTGCACAGGGTATTGCCGATGGTCACGTCGGGCAGGCCGGAAAATGCCACGATATCGCCGGCGGTGATATTATCGCACGGCTGACGGCCATTGGCCTGGAAGTCGTACAGCTTGGTCAGACGGCCGCGCATCTTCAGATCCTGATTGTGCCAGTCACAGACGACAACTTCCTCGCCCACCTTGGCAACGCCGTTCTGGATGCGGCCAATGCCGATGCGGCCCACAAAGTCGTTGTAGTCCACAGAGGACACCAGCATCTGGAAGGGAGCCTCGGGGTCGCCCTCAGGCGGCTTGATGGTGCTCAGCAGGGTGTCGAACAGGGGGATCAGGTCGGTGCCGGGCACATCGGGGTCCAGGCTTGCGGTGCCCTGACGGCCGCAGCAGAACAGCATGGGGCAGTCCAGCTGTTCGTCGGTAGCGCCAGGTCCATCAGCAGGTACAGCACCTCGTCGATGACTTCCTTGATGCGGGCGTCAGGGCGGTCGATCTTGTTGATGGCGACCACAAGGCTCAGGTTCTGCTGCAGAGCCTTCTGCAGCACAAAACGGGTCTGGGGCATGCAGCCCTCGGCGGCATCCACCAGCAGCAGAACGCCGTTGACCATCTTCAGCACGCGCTCCACCTCGCCGCCAAAGTCGCATGGCCCGGAGTATCGACAATATTGATCTTGACACCCTTGTAGGTGCAGGAGCAGTTCTTGGCCAGAATGGTAATGCCACGCTCACGCTCGATATCGCCGCTGTCCATGACGCGCTCAGCCACGACCTGATTATCGCGGAATGCGCCGCTCTGACGCAGCATTGCGTCCACCAGGGTGGTCTTGCCGTGGTCAACGTGAGCGATAATGGCAACGTTGCGCAAATCGTTACGAACCATAAAATTCAACCTCTCTATTATTAAAACTCATAAAATACGAACGAACGTCATACAAGTTTAAGTTTATAACAGAAAGGGGTGGTTTGTCAAGATTGTATAAAAAATTTTTCAACCTTTCGGCAAAATGCCTGAGAAAAGCCATGCGATTTGTGCGGCGTGTACCTTTAGAATATGCTATACTAAGGGTACAGAAGAAATAAAGCCGGAGGTGTTTTTATGAAGATCACATTTCTGGGCGCGAACCATGAGGTCACCGGCAGCTGCACTTTGATCGAAGCGGCTGGGCAGCGCTTTTTGATCGACTGCGGCATGGAGCAGGGCAAGGACGTATACGAGAACCAGCCCATCCCGGTGGCACCCGGCGAGATCGACTGGGTGCTGGCCACCCATGCACACATCGACCATACCGGTATGCTGCCGCTGCTGGTGCGCAACGGCTTCCGCGGCAAGATCTATGCCACGAACCCCACGGTGGAGCTGTGCGGCATCATGCTGCGGGACTCGGCCATATTCAGGAATTTGAAGCGGAGTGGAAAACCGCAAGGGCCAGCGCTCCGGCGCAGAACCGGTGGAACCGATGTATACTGTGCAGGATGCTGAAGCAGCATGAAGCTGTTTGTGGGCAAGGCCTATGAGCAGCGCTTCCAGCTTGCACCGGGCATTGAAGCCCGCTTTGTGGATGTGGGCCATCTGCTTGGCTCGGCCAGCATAGAGCTTTGGATCACCGAGGGTGAGACCACGACCAAGCTGGTATTCTCCGGTGATATCGGCAATCTGGATCAGCCCATCATCAAGGATCCTGCTTACATCAAAGAGGCGGACTACGCTTTATGGAATCTACCTACGGCGACCGCAGCCACGGCCCGAAGCCGGACTATGTGAGCGAACTGACGAAGATCCTGCAGCGCACCTTTGACCGGGGCGGCAATGTGGTCATTCCCAGCTTTGCGGTGGGCCGCACGCAGGAGATGCTCTACTTTATCCGTGAGATCAAGGAAAAGGGCCTTGTGAAGGGACACGGCAACTTCCCGGTGTACATTGACAGCCCGCTCGCCATCGAGGCGACCCGCATCTTTAAAGATACCGACCCGGACTGCTTTGATGCGGACACCCGCGCTCTGCTGGAAAAAGGCATTGATCCGATCACCTTCCCGGGGCTGCGCGTCACGGTGACCAGTGATGAATCCCGCATGATCAATGCAGACCGCGTGCCAAAGGTCATCCTCTCGGCCAGCGGTATGTGCGAGGCAGGCCGCATCCGCCACCACCTCAAGCACAATCTGTGGCGGCCGGAGTGCACCATTCTGTTCGTGGGCTATCAGGCGGTGGGCACGCTGGGCCGCACCCTGCTGGAAGGTGCCACGACGGTAAAACTGTTCGGTGAACCTATTGAGGTGCAGGCAGAACTGTGCCAGCTCACCGGCATGTCCGGCCATGCGGACAGAGAAGGTCTGCTGCGGTGGGTGAACTCCTTTGAGCAGAAACCAAAGCGTGTGTTCGTGATGCACGGCGAAGATGAGACCGAGGACCACTTTGTGCAGACCTTGACGGAACAGGGCTTCACTGCCTGCGCACCCTACAACGGCGCACAGTGGGCCATCGGAGCGAGGGAGCCGTATGCTTGCAGGAGGGCATGCGCGTCCGCATTGAGCACAAGGCTAATGAAGGCCAGAGCCGTGCTGCCAGTGTGTTCCAGCGGCTGGTCAGCGCCGGCAAGCGCCTGCTGCGGGTCATCGAGCACAACGAGGGCGGCGCAAACAAAGATCTTGCCAAGTTTGCCGACCAGATCAATGCCCTGTGCGATAAGTGGGACCGATAAAGCAAAATAAAAGCGCGTGACCCAAAAGGCCACGGCGCTTTTTTGCATGGAGCGGGCAATGGGAATCGAACCCACCTCCTCAGCTTGGAAGGCTGATATACTAGCCGATGTACGATGCCCGCATTTACGAACGATATTATATCATGTTCCGGCACAAATGTCCAGCCCAATTTTTGTATGTTCCTTAAAGCACCGGAAAAGAATGCCGGAACGGCCTTGCTTTTCCATACGGCTCTGCTACAATAGAAAAGAACGGAGGGAGAGAGGATGGAGCCGGAAGCAGAGATCATTCGTACGCAGCTGTTTGCCCTGCGGGATGAAACATACCGCACCTTTCACAGTGCGTTGATGCCCACCGTGCCGCCGGAAACGGTGATCGGCGTGCGCGTTCCGGCTCTGCGCAGGCTGGCAAAACAGCTCGCGGGCACAGCGCAGGCAGAAGTGTTTTTACAGGCCCTGCCGCATGGATACTACGAAGAGAACAACCTCCACGCGTTTCTGATCGAACTTATCCGGGACTACGACAGGGCGCTGGCTGAAACGGAAGCGTTCCTGCCCTACATCAACAACTGGGCCACCTGTGACTGCTTTTGCCCCAAAGTGTTTGCAAAGCACAAGAAGGAACTGCTGGTGCCCATTCGCCGCTGGCTGGATTCGGGCGAGGTGTACACCGTGCGCTATGGCATGGAGATGCTGATGCGCTATTATCTGGATGATGCATTCCGGCCGGAATATCTGGAATGGGTGGCCGATGTGCACAGCACGGAATACTATATCAATATGATGCGGGCATGGTATTTTGCCACAGCACTGGCAAAGCAGCCGGATGCCGCGCTGCCGTGGCTCACAGAAAAGCGGCTGGATCTGTGGACCCACAACAAAGCCATCCAGAAAGCGGTGGAAAGCCGCCGCATTCCGCCCGGAATGAAGCAGCTGCTGCGCGTTCTGCGCAGCCGTTCATAAAAGCTTCCGGATTTCCGCGCAGATTTCCTGTTTACTTTATGAATGTTTTATTGTAAAATAAGCTATAGTAAAAAATGTCAGGGTATGCCTATACCCTGACGGAAGATAAAAACAGGTGGTGTTTGGATTATGGCATTGAAATATCAGCGTATCCTTCTGAAGATCAGCGGCGAAGCACTGGGCGGCGAAAAGGGCATGGGTTTTGATGAACCCACCATGGACGCGATCTGCGGCGGCGTGAAGAAAGCACACGACCTCGGCGTACAGATCGGCATTGTTGTGGGCGGCGGCAACTTCTGGCGCGGCCGTTCCAGCGGCAAGATGGAGCGCACACTGGCCGATAAGATCGGTATGCTGGCAACCGTGATGAACGCACTGGCTGTCTCCGACAAGCTGGAACAGCTGGGTGTGCCCACTGAGGTGTTCACCTCCATCACCATGCCGCAGGTGGCACAGCCTTTACCCGCAAGGATGCTCTGCGCGCCATGGATGAGGGCAAGATCGCCGTGTTCGGCGGCGGCACCGGCAACCCGTTCTTCTCCACGGATACGGCAACCGCTCTGCGCGCTGTGGAAGTGAGCGCCGATGTGATGTTCAAGCTACTATGTGGATGGCGTTTACGATAAGGATCCCCACAAGTACGCGACGCAAAGAAGTATGATACCCTCACCTTTACCAAGGTGCTGGAAGACCAGCTGGCTGTTATGGATGGCACTGCTGCCACTCTGTGCCGCGACAACAAGCTGCCCATCCTCGTGTTCGATCTGGCCGACCCGGACAACATTGCCCGTGCCGTGCAGGGCGAGAATGTGGGCACACTGGTTTACGAGGCTGAAACGCTGCAGCCGACATACATTATAGGGCAGACGCATTGCAGCGCAGCCCCAAGATAAAAAGGAACAGGAGACTACCGCAATGAGCAGCAACACCAAGGTTTACGAAGACAAGATGAAGAGCTCGGTCGAACATCTGGGCCGCGAACTGGGCGCTGTGCGCGCAGGCCGCGCAAATCCCGCTGTGCTGGATAAGGTCAGCGTGGATTATTATGGTGCCCCCACTCCCATCCAGCAGGTGGCATCCGTGGCTGTGGCCGAAGCACGCACCCTGACCATTACCCCGTGGACCGTACTCTGCTGCGCCCCATCAGCAAGGCCATCATGGCCAGCGATGTGGGCATCACTCCCATTGATGACGGCTCTACCATCCGCCTGAACTTCCCGGCTCCCACCGAGGAGCGCCGCAAGCAGCTGGCAAAGGAAGTTTCCAAGCTGGGCGAGGAGGCTAAGGTGGCAGTGCGCAACATCCGCCGCGAGGCTATGGATAAGCCAAGGCCATGAAGAAGGCCGGCGAGCTGACCGAGGACAGCCAGAAGACCATGGAAGAGGATGTCCAGAAGCTGACCGACAAGTATATCAAGAACATCGATGCTGCGGTGGAAGAAAAGCAGAAGGAGATCATGTCTGTCTGATCTGCGCAGATGCAATAGACTGGAGGTGCCGTGCGCTGAAGAAGAGTGCGCGGCACTTTTGTTGAAGGCGGCGTTGCTGCCGGGAGGAAACAATGGCGCATCCTAAAGAATTTGCCGAGGGCCTTTCCATCGGCATCATCATGGACGGCAACGGCCGCTGGGCAAAGAACCGCGGCCTGCCCCGCACTGCCGGGCACAAAAGAGGCGCAGAGGTGTTCAGCGATATCGCAGATTACTGCGATGAGCTGGGCGTTTCGTCGGTGTACTTCTATGCGTTTTCCACCGAGAACTGGAAGCGCCCGCTGGAAGAGGTCAACGCCATCATGCGGCTGTTCGGCGAATATCTGCTGAAGGGCTTTGACTACAAGAACCGCAATATCCGCATCAAGTTCATGGGCGACCGCACGGTGCTGGATGAAAAGCTGCAGCAGCTGATGAACAAGCTGGAAGCAGATTCTTCGGTCAAGACCGGCATGACCCTGAACATTGCCATCAACTACGGCGGTCGCCCGGAGATCGTGCGGGCGGCGCAGCAGCTGGCGGCAAAGGCGGCGGCAGGGAGATAAAGCCCGAAGAGATCACGGAACAGCTGCTCAGCGATGCCATGTATACCGCTGGCCAGAAGGACCCGGATTTTATCCTGCGTCCCAGCGGAGAGAAGCGGCTGTCCAACTTCATGCTCTGGCAGGCAGCTTACTCGGAACTGGTAGAAATGGACGTTCTGTGGCCGGATTTCACCCGCAGCGATCTGGACGCTGCCATTGAGGAGTTCAATCATCGTTCCCGCCGGTTTGGCGGACTGTAAAACCCAAGACCTCCTGCACACGGTGCAGGGACCGGACGGCCCGGCGGCTTTGCCGGAGCCAAACTTAATCCAGAGGGGCGCGGCATCCGACCGGTGAAAAGGAGATCCAATCTATGAAAACACGTGTTATTACTGCAATCGTGGGCATCATCGTACTGATCGGCGTGATGTTCACCTTCAACACTCTGATCTTTAATCTGGTCATCGCGGCCATTACGCTGATCGCCGTTCACGAGATCTACAGTGCCCTCGGCTTTGAAAAGAAGGACTGGCTGATGTATGCGGTTCTGGTGCCGTATACACTGCTGGTCATGACGAGCAACTATCAGGTCATGCGGCGGCTGGTGATGCCGATGTCCTTTCTGCTGGTCACCTTTTATGCCATCTATCTGGTGGTGCGCAATGGCACCATCAGCTATCAGAAGGCCAGCGGCCTGCTGATGTTCTCCGGTATCGTGATCTTCTGCTTCTATTCCTTTATCCGGCTCAAGGAGCTGCTGCCGGTGGAGCAGTACGGCTACGATGCGGTGTTCTTTATTTTGCTCATCCTCTGCTTTGCCTGGGGCGGCGATACCTGTGCCTACTTTGCAGGCCGTGCTTTTGGCAAGCACAAGCTCTGCCCGGTGGTCAGCCCCAAAAAGACCGTGGAGGGTGCCATTGGCGGTGTTCTGGGCACCATGGTGTTCGGTGTGATCATCACACTGGTGTACTCAGTGGCGGCAAACCGGATGGAAGCCTTCACCCGCTCCAACATTGGCGTTTCCATGTACGTGATCATTGCGCTGCTGGGCTGCGTGGCGGCGGTGCTGGGCATTTATGGCGACCTGTTTGCCAGTGTGGTCAAGCGCCAGTGCGGCATCAAGGATTACGGCACCATCTTCCGGGGCACGGCGGCATTCTGGACCGCTTTGACAGTGTGATGTTCATTGCGCCTTTGTGACCATGGTCATTACGGCGGTGTTCTACTATTAAAAGGGGGAACGTGTGATGTCGAAAAAAATCACTCTGCTGGGTTCTACCGGTTCCATCGGCACCCAGAGTCTGGATGTGATCCGTGCACAGGGCTATGAGGTGTTCGGCCTTTCTGCCACAGCCATGTAGACAAGATCCTGCAGCAGATCGAAGAGTTTCATCCGCGCTATGTCTGCATGACCGACCCGGATGCGGCCCGCAGGCTGGATGCGGAGCTTTCCGGTCGTGCAGATGCGCCCCGGCTGCTGGTAGGGCCGGAAGGCTCAAGCAGCTGGCCGCACTGGACGGCACCGATGTGGTGCTGAACAGCGTGGTGGGCATTGCAGGCCTTGGTGCCAGCCTGTGCGCGATCGAAAGCGGGCATGATCTGGCCCTTGCCAACAAGGAGAGCCTTGTCACCGGCGGCCATCTGGTCACACAGGCCGTGGCAAAGCATGGTGTAAAGCTGCTGCCGGTGGACAGTGAACATTCGGCCATCTTCCAGTGCCTACAGGATAAGGAGAGTGCCCCCAGCCTGACCAAGATCCTGCTCACGGCATCCGGCGGCCCCTTCTTCGGGATGAAGACCGAGGAGCTGCGCGGTAAGACCAAGGCGGATGCCCTCAAGCACCCCAACTGGAACATGGGCGCAAAGATCACCATTGACTCTGCCACCCTGATGAACAAGGGTCTGGAGCTGATCGAGGCAGTGTGGCTGTTCGGCCTGCCGCCGGAGAAGATCCAGATCGTGGTGCAGCGCCAGAGCATCGTGCATTCGGCGGTGCAGTTCAGCGATAATTCGGTCATTGCTCAGCTGGGTGTGCCGGATATGCGCATTCCCATCCAGTATGCGCTCACCTACCCAAAGCGCGTACCCGGCGTTGTGCCGGAGCTGGACTTTGCCGCACTCAAAGTGCTCACCTTCGATGTGGCAGACGACGAGACCTTCCGCTGCCTTGCCGCCTGCAAAAAGGCCATCAAAAAGGGCGGTCTCGGCCCATGTGCCGCCAACGGTGCCAATGAGGAAGCTGTCAAGCTCTTCCTTGAGGACAAGATCGGCTTCCTCGATATTGGCCGTCTGGTGGAAGCAGTCGTGGACAGCGACAGCTTTGGCGGCGAGTATACCCTCAGCGATGTGTACGAGTGCGACCGCATGGCACGGGAATTTGTAAGAGCGCACTTATAAAACCCTCTCAGCCTCACTGCGTTCGGCAGCTCTCCCGAAGGGAGAGCTTTCAAAAGCGTAAGGCCAGATGTGCAAAAGCTCCCCCTTCGGGGGAGCTGGCAGGGCGGCAGCCTGACTGAGAGGGGTTCCGACTTTTCAGCTTTAGGAGACGCAATGTCAATTTTTATCACCCTGATCGCCGCACTGGTCGTGTTCAGCGCTGTGATCGCCATTCATGAATTCGGGCACTTTACCGTGGCAAAGCTCTGCGGCATTCAGGTCAACGAGTTTTCCATCGGCATGGGGCCGGCTTTGTGGAAGAAAATTTACAAGGGCACCCAGTACAGCCTGCGTGCATTGCCGGTAGGCGGCTATGTGGCGCTGGAGGGCGAGGAAAGCCCGAGAGCCAGCAGGCCGAAGCGGCCCGCGACGAACGGGAAGCAGAGGACGAAAACCCTGTCCCGCCGGAGCAGCGCACCGGCATCCCTTTGAACGAGGCACCGGTATGGCAGCGTGTGCTTGTGATGGTGCAGGTGCCTTCATGAATTTCGTGCTGGGCTTTGTGGTGCTGGTCATTCTTGTGGCAGCACAGGAAGGAGCCATCACCAGCAAGACCATCTATTCCATTGAGAACGATGCCCTCTGCGGCCAGACCGGCCTGCAGGCGGGGGACGAGATCGTTGCCGTGAACGGCAGGCGCTGCTTTGTGGCCAACGACATCCTTTATGAGCTGGTGCGCACCGAAGCCTATCGCGCCCGGTTCACCGTGAAGCGGGACGGCCAAAAGGTGGAACTGCCGGACGTGCAGTTCGACACTTGGCAGGACGAGGACGGCCAGACCCATATGACCCTTGGCTTTACGGTGTACGGCATCAAAAAAACACCGCTCAATGTGTTAAAAGAAGCATGGAACAGTACCCTGTACTACGGACGCATCGCGTTTATCTCGCTGGCAGACCTTGTGCGCGGACGTGAGAGCATCAACAATCTGTCCGGCCCGGTGGGTATCGTGACAGCGATCGGTCAGGCGGCAAGCTACGGCTGGCAGGATCTGCTGGAGCTGCTGGCCCTCATCACCATCAATCTGGGCGTGTTCAATCTGCTGCCCTTCCCGGCACTGGATGGTGGCAAGGTGGTATTTTTGATCATTGAGGGCGTTACCGGCCATGCAGTGCCGGAAAAGCTGCAGGGCACACTGACCATTGCGGCCTTTGCACTGCTGTTTGGCCTGATGCTCTTTGCAACCTATAATGATATCATCCGGCTTGTGACCGGTGCAATGTGAGCAAAAACAGAAAGGGGAACTTTATGCGGCAGTTAAAACGGGAAGTGAAAATCGGCAATGTGACCATCGGCGGCAAGAATCCTGTTGCGGTGCAGACGATGCTCAACGTGCCGGTGGAGGATATTGAGGGCAATGTGGCGCAGGCAAAGCGGTGCGAAGCTGCTGGCTGTCAGATCCTGCGCGTGACCTGCCCCAGCCCGGCGGATGCAAAGTGCATCGAAGCCGTCAAGAATGCGGTGAACATCCCCATTGTGGCAGACATCCATTTTGACTACAAGGCGGCTCTGGCCTGCGCAGATGTAGGCGTGGATAAGATCCGCATCAACCCCGGAAACATCGGCGACGATGACCGGGTGAAGGCTGTGGTGGATGCCTGTCAGCAGAAGAACATCCCCATCCGCATCGGTGTGAACGGCGGCAGTCTGGAAAAGCACATCCTTGCAAAATACGGTGCCCCCACGCCGGAGGCCATGGTGGAGAGTGCACTGTACCATGTGCGCCTGCTGGAAAAATTCGATTTCAACAACATCGTCATTTCCATCAAGAACTCCAATGTGCCCCGCATGATGGAGGCCTACCGCCAGCTCAGCGCTGTCACGGATTACCCGCTCCATGTGGGTGTTACCGAGGCGGGTACCTACCAGATGGGTCTGCTGAAAAGCGGCATGGGCATCGGCGGAATGCTGCTGGAAGGCATTGGCGATACCATCCGGGTCTCGCTGGCCGCAGAGCCGGAAAAGGAAGTGGAAGCGGGCTACAACATCCTGCGCGCCGTGGGCTTCCCGGTAGCAGGCCCGGAGGTCATCACCTGCCCCACCTGCGGCCGCACCCAGTATCCCTGCACCGAGATCGCCAATGAGGTGGAAAAGCGGCTGCAGGGCTGCAAAAAATCCATCAAGGTGGCCGTGATGGGCTGCGTGGTCAACGGCCCCGGTGAAGCCCGTGAAGCAGACATCGGCATTGCCGGCGGCAAGGGCGAGGCGGTGCTGTTCATCCACGGCAAGCCCATCAAAAAGCTGACCGGAGACAACATCCTGGATCAGTTCATGGATGAGATCTATAAACTGTAATTTGGCTTTTTTCACAGCTGCCACACCTGCAAAAAACGGGTGCGGCAGTTTGTGCTGTATAAAAAGGAGTACCATTTGTGACACCACTCGTATCCAACCTGTGGCCGCAGTTCATGGTGGACCCGGCATTTGCGGCCTGCTTCGGGCAGGTCATTGTGGAGCATGCGCAGATGCTGCGGCAGGAGCGGCAGGTCATCTTTACCCTGCGCAGCGGTGCGCCGCTGGACAAAAATCTCTGTGCCCGGCTGCTGGCATCCCTGCAGCCGGATTATGAGGGCTTTGAGCTGCGCATCCAGAACCTGTTTGGCTATGCCATGCTGGACGAAGCGGCCCTGCGCGATCTGATGGAAGAGATGAAGCGGGACGGCGTGCCCATCAACGGCTTTCTGGACCGGTGCAAGATCAACATCATCGGACAGAAGATCACCATCGGCGTATGCATGGCACCAAGTTTTTGCAGGAGATGCACTTTGAAAAGCTGCTGGCAGAGCGCATTGCGGCCCACACCGGGGTAACGCCGCAGGTAACGCTGCAAAGCGCTGTAAGCGAAGCCGAGCAGCATCAGATGGAAGAAAAGCTGGAGCGCAAGATCGCGCCACCGGTGGTCAAGTTTGAGAAAAAGAACACAGCACCGTCCATCAAGGTGGATGGCCTGGACCTGACCGATAAGCCCGTCACCATTTTCCACGGCAAGATGTTCACCCCCAAGAACCTCACCCCGCTGAAAGACCTTGGCGGCGAGGGCGGCAAGTGCACGATCTGGGCGATGTGTTCTTCTCGGAGGTCAAGGGCAACTTCCGCAAAATTTATACCGTATCCATCACCGATTATCAGGGCTCCATCAACCTGAAGATCCGCGCGCAGGAAGGTGAGGACTGCTCCAAGTGGGAGAGCCTTGGCAAAGGCACCACCCTCATCGTGCGCGGCGACTGCTCCTACGACAAGTACGAACACGATTATATCGTCTACCCCTACGATGTGCTCATCGTGGAGCGCAAAAAGCGGGAGGATACCGCACCGGTCAAGCGTGTAGAGCTGCATCTGCACACCAAGCTTTCCAGCATGGACGGCTTCTGTGACCCCGGCGGCATCGTCAAGCTGGCCCACCGCATGGGACATCCGGCCGTTGCCATCACTGACCACGGTGTGTGTCAGGGTTACCCGGAAGCCATGCTGGCAGCGGACGATATCCATAAATCAGACCCGGACTTCAAGCTGATCTACGGCTGTGAAGCCTACTTTGTGGACGACATGATCCCCTGTGTATACGGTGTGAAGGATCAGCCGCTGGACGGGGAGTTCTGCGTGTTTGATACCGAGACCACCGGCCTTGACCCCGGCGTGGAGTATATGACCGAGATCGGTGCCGTCATCGTGAAAAACGGCGAAGTGGTGGAGGAATTTGATACCTTTGTCAAGCCCGGCAAGCCCATCACCCCCAAGATCACCGAGCTGACCGGCATCACCAACGAAATGGTGGCGGATGCTCCCGGCGAAAAGGAAGCACTGGAAGCCTTCCTCAAATTTGCGGGAGACCGCATCCTTGTGGGCCACACGTCCACGCCTTTGATATGCGTTTCCTGCGCGCCGCCGCCAAGCGCAGCGGCATCAAGCTGGAGCCGACCTATATCGACACCCTGACCATGGCGCAGGCCATGTACCCCGGCCTGCACAACTACAAGCAGGGCACCATCAACAAGCATCTGGAGCTGCCTGCCTACGAGGCCCACCGTGCCTGTGAGGATTCTGCCGCGCTGGGCCGCATCTTCGGGGTCATGCTGAACGACCTGAAAGAAAAGCAGGTAGCAAAGGTCAGTGAGATCAACACCGGCCTTGGCGGCAACCGCGAGGTGCTGAAAAAGAAGTATTACCACCTCATCATTCTGGTCAAGAACCAGATGGGCCTGAAAAATCTGTACAAGATCGTCAGCGAAGCCCATGTGAACTACTTTTTCAAAAAGCCCCGGGTGCCCCGGAGCCTTTTGAACAAATACCGGGACGGCCTGCTGCTCACTTCCGCCTGCGAAGCCGGCGAGTTGTACCGAGCCATCGTGGATGGCACCAGCTATGAAGAACTGAAAAAGATTGCGTCCTACTACGATATTCTTGAGATCCAGCCGCTGGGCAACAACGCCTACATGGTGCGGGACGGCAAGGTGGACAGCGAAGAGGACATCAAAAACTTCAACCGCACGGTCATCAAGCTGGGCGAGGACCTGCACAAGCCGGTCATTGCCACTGGCGACGTGCACTTTACCGAGCCGGAGGACGCGGCTTACCGCGCTGTGCTGCAGGCGGGCAACGGCTTTAAAGATGCCGACAACCAGCCGCCGCTGTTCTTCCGCACCACGCAGGATATGCTGGCGCAGTTCTACTATCTGCCCAAGGAAAAAGCCTACGAGGTAGTGGTGAAGAACCCCCGCAAGATCGCGGCGATGATCGACAACAATGTTCGTGCCATCCCGCGCGGCACCTACCCGCCCAGCATCGAGGGTGCAGAGCAGCAGCTGCGCGATGCTACGTGGGAACACGCCAAGCGCGATTACGGTGACCCGCTGCCCGAAATTGTGGAAAAGCGGCTGCAGAAGGAGCTGGACTCCATCTGCGGCCATGGCTACGCCGTGCTGTACGTCATTGCGGTCAAACTGGTGGCCTATTCCAACGCGGGCGGCTATCAGGTGGGCAGCCGTGGTTCGGTCGGCTCATCGGCCGTGGCCCACTTCTCCGGCATCTCGGAGGTGAACAGCCTGCCGCCCCACTATCGCTGCCCCAAGTGCAAGCACAGCGAGTTCATCACCGACGGCAGCGTGGACGACGGCTTTGACCTGCCGGATAAAAACTGCCCCAACTGCGGCACCCGGATGCTGGTGGACGGCCACGATATTCCCTTCGAGACCTTCCTCGCTTCTACGGCGATAAAGAGCCGGATATCGACCTGAACTTTTCCGGCGAATATCAGTCCAATGTGCACCGCTATACCGAGGAGCTGTTCGGCAAAGCAACGTGTTCAAGGCGGGCACCGTGTCCGGTATTCAGGACAAGACCGCCTACGGCTATGTCAAAAAATATCTGGATGAGCGCGGCCGCACGGTGAACCATGCGGAGGAGAACCGCCTGACTCTGGGCTGCACCGGCGTCAAGCGCACGACGGTCAGCACCCCGGCGGCATGGTCGTTGTGCCGGACACCTACGAGATCTACGATTTCTGCCCCATCCAGCACCCGGCGGACGATGTGGCAGGCGGCCTGCTGACCACCCACTTCGAGTTCAAGTACCTGCACGATACCCTGCTCAAGCTGGACGAACTGGGCCACGATATGCCCACCTTCTACAAGTATTTTGAGGAGTACACCGGTATCCCCATCGACAGCATCCCCATGAACGACCCCAAGGTGTACAGCCTGCTGACCAGCCCCGAAGCGCTGGGCGTGACCCCGGAGCAGATCGACAGCCAGACCGGAACCTTCGGCATCCCGGAAATGGGCACCAACTTCGTGCGCGGTATGCTGGTGGAGGCACGGCCCAAGAACTTCTCCGAACTGATCCAGATCTCGGGCCTGTCCCACGGAACGGACGTGTGGACCGGCAACGCGGACGAGCTGATCCGCAGCGGCACCTGCACCATTGCGGAGGTCATTGGCTGCCGTGACAGCATCATGCTGTACCTGCTGCGCAAGGGTCTGGAGCCAAGATGGCCTTTGATATCATGGAGGCTGTGCGTAAGGGCAAGGTGGCCAAGGGCGGCTTCAAGGATGGCTGGGAGGAAGCCATGCGGGAGCACGAGGTGCCGGACTGGTACATCGAGAGCTGCCGCAAGATCAAGTATATGTTTCCCAAGGCCCATGCCGTGGCCTACCTGATGTCGGCCATTCGTCTGATGTGGTTCAAGATCTACCGTCCGCCGGAGTTCTATGCGGTATACTTTACCGTACGCGGCGACGACATCGACTACGAAGCCGCTGTGGGCGGTGCGGCAGTGGCCCGCGCCCACATGGAAGAAGTCAAGCGCCGCCTGAAGGAAGAGAAGAACGCCAAGGACGAGGATGTGCTGGTCAGCCTGCAGCTCGTCAACGAGATGCTGGTGCGCGGCTACGAGTTTTTGCCCATTGAGCTGGGCAAGAGCCGCGGCTCCAAGTATGTGGTGGAGGACGGCAAGGTACGTCTGCCTTTCTCTTCGCTGAAGGGTCTTGGCGGTGCTGCCGCCGATGCACTGGAAAGGTGACCATCCACGGCGAAGAATATATCTCGGTGGAAGAGTTGCAGCAGGCTTCCGGTGTCGGCAGCAGCATTCTGGACCGTCTGCGTCAGGTGGGCGCTCTGGGTGACCTGCCGGAGAGCAGTCAGGTAAGCTTCTTCTGAGGATTCTGAAAGCAAAAGTGCCTGCACGGCTTTAGCTGTGCAGGCATTTTTTGCTTTAAAAAAGCACCCGCGGCAAAAATCGCAGGTGCTTAAAAATTCAGCAGAACGGGGGAGTGTTTACTCCACGCTGATCATATAATAGTAAACGGGCTGGCCGCCGCGGATGTGGCTGACCTCAACGTGGTTCGGGCACTTTGCCTTTACGATCTCGGTGACCTTCTCGCATCCTCATCGCTCACGTCGCAGCCGGAGATGATGGTGACGAAGCTGGAATCCTTCTTGCACATGCCGCGTGCCAGACGGTAGGTAGCTTTGGTGATATCGTTGGAGGTGGAAACGATCTTGCCGTTCTCCAGAGCCATGATCTCACCCTTCTTGATGCGCTTGCCGTCGTACTCACTGTCGCGGGCAGCATAGGTGATCAGACCGGTGGACACCTTGTCGGCAGCAGCCATCATGTTGATGGTGTTGGTCTCGGCGTTCACAGAGGGATCAAAGTTCAGCATGGCGGTAATGCCCATGGGCACGGTGCGAGTGGGCAGAACGACCACCTGACGGTCGGCCAGCTTCTGGGCCTGCTCAGCAGCCATGATGATGTTCTTGTTGTTGGGCAGCACGAACACGGTCTTTGCGGGCACGCTCTGGATGGCGGCGAGGATATCCTCGGTGGCTGGGTTCATGGTCTGACCACCGGAGACCACTGCGTCTGCAGCCAGATCGGTGAACACGGCCTTCAGGCCCTCACCGGCGGCAACGGCCACAAAGCCGTAGTCACGGCTGGGGTCCACAGCAGCGTAGACGAACTCGCTGGACTGAGAAGGGGCCTTCTCAGCAGGAAGCCTGCTTTCCAGGCTCTTCGCCCTTGCTTCTGACGGGCCAGGAACTGCTCGTGGCATGTTCTCGATCTTGAAGTTGGTCAGGTA
>ENA-OQAZ01000165-OQAZ01000165.1-human-gut-metagenome-genome-assembly--contig:-NODE-165-length-36112-cov-4.281284_pt1 | contig 36112 bp, 34 predicted proteins | sample MGYA00242737_ERZ504531 | MGnify/ENA primary metagenome ERZ504531 (study PRJEB26092, sample SAMD00036244) | human gut metagenome | host: Homo sapiens | study: EMG produced TPA metagenomics assembly of... | reverse complement strand
TGCATAGAATTTAGTCTTTCCAACAGACATGTGGAATTTAGTCCTGCACACTATTTCCAGATGTCCTTTTATCATGCAAAAAACTATGCTGTTTATGCCGTATAAAAGCATTATATACTAAAAAAATTAAGTTGTGTATCTCCGAAAATAGAATTTAATCCCGCATAAAATCAAGGTATGTTAGAATGTAGAATTTACTTTTTCATTCAAGCTCTAACTCATCACTGAAGTAACGAGAATGCGACGCGCGGTCATTCAACCATATCAATCTTCTTCAGCTTCTGGTGCATAAACAGATTGACGATCATGGAAAATCCCACCGTCAGCAGTCCGCTGTACAGGAAGCTGATCGGTTTGATGTTTCTTCCAAACATTACCGCATCCACTTTCACAGTCAAAATAATATATCTGTGCAGGAAAATTATAAGTCATATGGCGGCTGTTCTGTATTATGAATACTTAATCGTTTTCAACTTTGTCTGCGTAAAAATATCCCCATATATTTTCTTTTTTAATGAATTGATACGGTAGCTTTTAATTGCATAGGTATAAGTTACTCCTTTTTTTAATCCCGTATCTGTAAAATTCTGGGTTTTTCCATTGGTTATCCTTTTCACACAGGTAAAAGGTTTCCCGTTTTCAGATCTCCATACTTCATACCCATCTGTATGTGCTGTCTTTTTCCATCTGACAGTCAGTTTTCTGTCTGTCTTTTTCGTCAGAGACGTAATTTCTGGTTGTTTCGGCCAGAAGCTAACTTCTGCATAAGAATAAGGAGTATAACTTTTCTTCCCGTCCACTCCTGTAGAATAAGCTCTGATTCGAAAACTTATATCTTTTCCATAGTAACTTGAAATTGTAAGCAGTGAAATTGTCGTAGTACAGATATCACTGTTTTTTATATTAAAGCAGGTAGTGTATTTACCTCCAGCTTCTTTTTTCTGAATCAGATATCCGTCTGCCATTTCCGGTTGATTCCATTTCAGTCTGATTTCATCTGTAAAACTCTGGTCGTCTTTCCTCTTAATTCTGGATACCTGAAGTTTTATTTTTTCATCCTGTATATTTTCAGCACTGTAACGGACAGGGATTTGATGTTTTTTTGCAAATTTTTCCGCATAAGATCCTTTGACCGTATAAATTACAAGAGATGGACAATTTTCAAAAGCATTTTCTTCAATCACTGTAGTTGCAGATGGAATAAACAGTTTTTTCAGATTTATGCATGATGCAAAAGCTTTTGACTCAATGAAGTAATTTTCTTTTCCCAGACGTACTTCTTCCAGCCTGTCACTTCCATAAAAGGCTTTCCGTCCAATTCCTTTTACATTATCTCTAATCCGAACTTTACTGACTGAATTGTCAAAATCAGCAACACGGGTTCCCTCGTATTGTGAAGGACCATTATTTTTTACATAATCCCAGTAATCCATTCCCTGCTCTTTTTCATGCCATCCATCTTCACCATTTTCATTGAAAAAGGGCTCAGGGCTTCCTTTCCATGGAAGTCCGCCATCTGCTGACACAAGTACCTTGCTGTCTGCATCAAACGCATCATCCGCTATGGATACTTCTGTACCCTCATAATAATTGATTAAAGCAAAATCATATAATTTCGGACAGTTGCGAAATGCACCACTTTCTACCTTTATTCCTCCAAAAAAGCTTACTTTTCTTAAACTGATACAGTTTTCAAAAGCATCTTTTTTTATTTTGAAATTTTTGTGATGATCCAGTATCCGGATTCTTTCTATCTGATCACATCCTGCAAAAGCACCTTCTCCGATTTCCAGAACTTCTTTTCCTTCATATTTCTCCGGAATACGGATTCTTTTTCATTCACGCCCTTCTTCACACGATATCCATCGATTTCCGGGACATATTCATACTCCAGTCCTTCTGTACCTTTGTCTTCTGTTTTATCTCCTGTCAGATCTTCCTCTTCGCTATTTCCATCTGTAATCTGTGCAGCATCTGCATTTTCTTCCATATCTGCAAAAGCTGGCATTGTGTCCTCCGTCAGTTCACTGTCTTCCATCCCGAACAGAGAAGATTCCGCATCCTGTACACTTTCTGCAGTCCCATCCGAAAAATCTGCTGCATACACTGGTACACCGGATGCCATTATTGTGCATGCAAGAAGTAATGCAAGTATCTTTTTATTTTTCATAATGCTTTTTCCTCCATTTCCGTATCATTATAAAATATAATAATATTACATTTCATTTTTACTATACCATATTTCTTTCCATTTTCTGTAAAATAGTTTTAAAGCTCATCAAATGTCCCTGATTCAGATATTTATCCAGTACTCCTGTCCGGAAAAATTTTATACCAGAAAAAATTTACTTTCTAATATTCCCGCGATATAAAAAAGCAGAAAAATCTTATCTCTCTTTGGATAAAGCTTTCCTGCTTTTCATAGATTCATTTTTATTCTGGTTTACAATCTCTGTTTTTTCTACTCTTTATTTAGTGTAACTGGTAAACATCAATTCAAAATAAGTTCATTTAAAGGAGGACAAACAAACAACTTTATAAAATAATGCTCCTGCTTAACAATCGCCCGTTTTAAGGCATTTATTACTGAGGATGATTTTATTCGGGTTTCGATGTTTTTCACGAAAGTAGCAAAAAATACCTGCTGGCGGATACACTCGCTTAATGCAAAACGGAAATCCTGCACGCTTTTATCACGATAATCAGAAAATTTTTCATCCTGATATGACAATAGTTTCATACCACAGTAAGTGATGTTAATAAGATTAATCATCATCTCAATGCCCTTGCAGCTCCGTACCATGTAGCTGCATAGCGACCAGAAAGTTTTCTGTTCATAGTAGCTGATTTCAATACCAGCGAAACGAATAAATACTGGTTGTGACTTTAGAGATTCAGGAATCAGATGCAGGGCTATTTTAGCTGTTACATTCATAAAGCCTGAACAATCAACTTTGGCATAGGAACACGCATAATAAAAGGCATTCAGCGACTTTTTCGTAATACCGGATAAAAAGTGTCGGTAAAAAAACGTATGGAATGAGCCGACTCCAAAGCCAGTATTGAGAGTACCAACAGAAACAGCTTTTCAGCTCTTGGGACTGAAATTATTACGCCCAGTACCATCCATATAATCTGGTACCATCTTTAGTTGTACAGTATGCTCTCACATAATAATTTTCATTCTTATTTAGTTTTCCGGTTTTATCTGTATAAGATGTAACATTTCCATTTTTTATAGTTTTAATTTTTCTGTACTTCCGGGCATTTTCATCATATCTGTACAGAATATATCCCTGTGCGCCTTTTGCCTTTGTCCACTTAAACGTAAGGTTTTTCCCCTTCTTCTTTTTAGAAACATCACTTACATTCCCCGGTCGTCCCTGGACAGTCACTGTATTACTCTTCTTACTGTACTGGTCTGTATATATTCCGGCTAATGTTCTCACCCGGACTTTGTATTTCACTGTTCTCCCTGCAGAGCTCTCAGGCTTATATGACGTAGTATTCTGGTCAACTTTGCTTACACATTTATATTTTTTTTGTGGCTGTATCATATCTGTAAATATAATATTGAAAAGTATATTCTACCGGAGTCCAGTTTAATGTAGCATTACCATTTTTTGCATCATAAGATACTTTCAGTTTCGGTACCGGTACTGCTGTCGGTGCTGGTATTGTCTTACAGGTCAGATTATGTTTCTTTGCATATTTTTCCGCATAAGAGCCCTTATCCGCGTAAATAGTAATGCCAGAAGCACCATCAAAAGCATCGTCACTGATTGCTGTTATACCGGAAGGCATAATAATACTCATATTTTTGCACTTTGCAAAAGCTTTTGACTCAATCGTTGAAGTTTTCCTCTCAATGAGCACTTTTTTTTACATTTGAGCATCCATAAAAAGCTTTCCGTCCAATCACTTCCACAGCAGACCACACTCTTACCGATGCCATTGTATCATCACAATCTACGCAGAATGTTCTGGAATCTCCTTCACTCCAGTCATCATAATAAGAAGTACCATCTTTATCTGTCAGAACATAATTATCATTATCCGTAATTTCCATAAATACCCTGTTCTTGTCTGCAAAAGCCTTAACAGTCTCCGGAATTCCATTATCTCCTGCTCTGAATATTACCTTTGTATCCGCGTCAAAAGAATCCTGTTCTATTTCTGTATCAAAAGAATCATAGTAGGAAACCCCTGTATACTCCCACAGCTTCGGACAATTATAAAATGCCCTGCTTTCTAGCTTCGCTCCCTGATCAAAAGAAACTTTTCTGAGATTTTCACAGTTCTCAAAAGCAGATTTATCAATGCGGATACGATTTTTCCTTCTGTCAGCTCCCTCTTCTGCTTTCACAGTCTTTATGTTTATACATCCGTAAAAAGCTCTCTCTCCACCTCTGAGACTACTTTTCCATTATACTCATAAGGTATTATGACATTCTCTGTATCTGTTCCCTTTGTCAGGCGGTATGTATCAGATTCTTTAAGATATTGATATGTAAATCCATTCGCATCCGCTTCCCCTGAGGATACTCCTGTTGCTTCATCCACAAATCCGTCTGTATCTGCATCTGATTCCACTTCATCCTGAAATGTATCAGTTTCAGGATCCTGACTATCTGTCTGGAATTCCTGTTTCTCTTCTTCTGCTCCATATTCCTGTACTTCCCCATCAGAAAATGCTGCAGATTCTGATGCATAAACCGGAGCACCGGATAAACCAAGTGCTGCTGAAATAACAACCGCTAAGAACTCTTTTCTATTCATAAAAATTCCTCCATTCCGTGATATTTAACCGTTAATGTTAATATATCACAAGATGGAGGAATTTTTGTAATTATGGCATTAAATGTATTTTGATAGACATGAATCTTATTCTTCCATCTTGTTCCCCATAAAACAAAGAGTCTGCAGCATTTAGCCTGTCTTTTTTAATCTGCAGATCCTCAGGAAATAATCATTGCATAATTTGTGATCCCTCTGGTCCACCGCGTATCAATAACTGGTCTGTTTAATGTCTGATAAGCATCCACCTGTACCATTATCTGTACGGCAGTGTCCAGTCCTTCATTATTTTCATCCTCATTCAGTTCCAGAGATCCGTTGACCAGAAAACTTTGAGCTGTTTTTTCTGCACCATTGGTAATTCCAGTCACAGGCTCAACAGCATCTGCCAGTCCCTGATAAATCCGGTCTCCTACAATAAAAGAATCCTGTTCCTCATAGTTTCCGGCAGGAAGATTCTTCTTATCAACAATATCCACAGCAGCACAACTTCCAGTCTGCATTTCTTCATCTGTATTCGTATCGAAAATCGGTGAATAGGAAAAATCAAAATACCTGCTCTGCGGAAAATCAGACAGATGAAGTGTATCCGTTCCTGCATTATAAAGAAATAATCGATTAACTTAATTTCTTTCACAAACAAATTTACCCGTTTATAAAGTACTATATCTTTTATCATTCTGAAACAATAATTCCTGTCTGTATTTATTTTTTTATTTCCGGTTTACAAATCATGAAAAAACGTCTCTTTACAAAGTGAATTTGCAAATTCCAAAAATTTAAAGGAGGCAAAAAAATTATGCCAGGAACATTCAATGGAACAACTTTAACCATTTCAGCTACACCCGTAGACCATGCACTAATTCCCGATGAAGGTGCAACAAACGTAGCGGGAATTGCAATTGTGGGGTCAGATATGTATTGCGTAAAGACAACCGGTCTTAAAACTACATTACTCAAAACGACTGACTACATGGCAACAAAAGCAACTGCCGTAAAAAAAGATCTGAACTGGTTCGCTCTGGGACTTACCAAAATTGGAAATTATCTGTATATGCTTGCAGAAGACCATAAAGGTTACGGCGGTTCTACAACCATCGTAAAACTGGATACCAAAGGCAATCAGCTCGGTACGTACAGTATCAATGAAATTTGTCCAAAAGGCGCATTAGGTATCACTGCTGCTGACGGAACTAACGAGAAATTTATCATTATGCATTACGCTGACAAGAGCAATGCTGGGACATTAACTTTCAGTGTTGTAGACTGGAAGGCTGCTAAAGCAGCAAGTACATTCACAGTTACTAACTCAGGCTTTGGTTATACCACACAGCTCCAGGATATCTACTATCACACTTCATTTGGATTATTTATCCTGACAAATAACACTTTTTCAACACTTCAGAACCGTATTCTGGTAGTTGATTATCATCTTACTGATGATAAAGGTAAAAAATACACTCCATGTGCGGTCATCAATGTAAATAAAACAGGTGAATATAAACAGTACAACCTTGAATCAATCTGTATGAAAGCCAATCACCTTGTGCTTGCATCCAATGTTATAACATCCGATGGAACCGCAGAAGATAAATTCTCTGTACTGGAAGGCATTACCTACTCCGGTAAAACCTATACTTTTGCATGCGGTTTTAGAGCAGGAGCGTGTGCCTACCAAAGTAGATCCCAACTATGAAACAACCAATCTGGGATGTGTATCCTTTAACGGAAACAATACTCCATATTTTATAAAACAAAGTCAAGATAAAGTCGCTGTTCTTGGCTACTGTAAAAATTATATGAATACAAGCGCAGGTGTATCTCACTTTAAAACATTCACTGACGGTTTATTAGGTCATGCCAACGGTATGAGCTGTTTTAACGGAAAATTCTTTGTTGTCGCAGGAAATAACAAAGTGGTTGCTATCAGCAGTAACAAAGAGGATGAGGAAATAACATATACAGTAACTCCCAACGATAACGATAAATCATTTGCTCTTAAAGCAATTAATTATTTTTATGAGGCAAATACAGCTTTATTATTGTCCGTTGTTGACGGAACATTAAAACTCTATAAATGTGCATTTGAAAATGAAAAAAATGTAAAAGCCACTTATCTTTGCACACTGATAAATGCCGGTCAGCCTACATCTCAGGATATTTTTTATCACAATAAATTAGGGCTTTTTGTCGGAACCAGTAATCCACATAATGTAAGTGGAGTAACGACTAAAATCACAACAAAAAACACTTTGCTTCATTATAATCTGAAAAAACTTGATGATAGCAAACTTTTATACCCAGATTTTGGATTTGTTACAGATATTCCTGCTAAAGATGCTCAGGGCCGCACATATAACAGTTTTGAACTGGAATCAGTGGCTCTGGATCAAAATAATAAATTAATCGCTGTGTGCAATGCCAATGTCAAAGATGCTACCCACACCAGTGGTTTAGCATCCACTGACGGCTTCTTTCAGTATAATACGCTTGAATTTATTACAGCTTGATTTCGCTACATCAATAACAGCATAAATTTCCATTATAAAAAGCAGGCAGTTTTTCGCCTGCTTTTTATAATTCCAATTTTCTATTTAACAACAACTTTTTTATTATCTGACCATACGCCAAACTGTTTAATACCATTCAACAACGTATATGCATGCGCTTTCAAATAGTAAACTCCCGGTTTTATATTTTTAAAAGTAACTGTATTTTTCTTTTGATTTTTTAATACAATATTTTCTCCTGAATCTGCATTCTTAAGTACGCAATCAAACCCATCACTGTATTTTAAATTTCCAACTGTGCGGTTACTGTTTTCTTTTTCCCGGTAATTTTTATTAATTTTATATTATCTTTATTTAGTTTAACAGGAGGCATACGCATTTCATTAGACCACCTGCTATAACTTTTTTTACCATTTTGAACAGTATAAGAACGGACTCTGGCAAATCCCATAGTCGGCACTTTTTTTAATATACAGGTTGTGTTTGCAGAATTTTTATTAGCTAATACCTTAGTACCATCATATATTTGATATTGATATCCATCTGCATTCTTTACTTTTCCGCTCAAATCAATTGTAACATAGATTTGTTTGTTTACTATATCTGAATCAACAGATTTTATATACGGACGATTTGTTTCTGGTTTTGAAGCAGTTCCCTCACTTACAAAAGGAATACCATTCATCTTACAGTAATAGTATGCATATGAATTTTTCTTTCCATGAACTGTTAGAGAATCACAATTTATGAACGCCTCAGCACCTATCTCAGTAACTGTTTCAGGTATATATAACGTTTTCAGTTTTCGACAGTCAGCAAATGCAAAAAAATCTATACTTTGAAGATTTTGGGGAAGTTTAACACTCGTCAGTTCACCGCAGTATATAAATGCACTTTGTCCAATTTTTTTCACATTATCAGAAAGTATTACCCTTTTAAGCTTTGGACATGTGCTAAAGGCAAAAACTGGAACAGTATCTACTGAAGCTATCCACTCTACTTCTTCTATATTCAAATTATCTTCAAAACAAAATTTTTCTACTTTAGAAACCGAAGGAAGAAGTGTTATCTTCTTATAATCTCCAGTTGGGTATTCTCCATACACACGGCTCTCTGAAATTTTCAACTGTTCATACTTATTTTTACTTTCAACGGTTATCTGCGATTTCATAGCAGCTTCTGCTGAGACAGATGTAGAACTGCTGCACACGTTAAAGCAATCAACAATATTTTCTTTACTTTCTTTGACTTCATAGAATCTCCTCCAATCAATAATATTCAGCTATTATCATAATATATCACTAACTATAAAAGATCCTGTATTTCTGGCATTAAAAGTATTCTAATGACCCCGAACCAAAATGCAAATTTAAATTAATCTGTTTCTTCCAAAAAATATTCCATATCTTATCAATTTAATTCCTTTAAGAATCCTATTCATTCCTTCGTCAGTCGTTATGTCTTTTTGATTTCTACAATTAATTTATATTTTTTCCATTTTTCAGTTTCTGATTTCATCTGTTCTGCCAGGTCAAACAGTTCCGCAATGGTAACTCCCAGTCGATTCGCCATAATCTCCAGAAACTTCCCGGTTCCGGCAGAACATTTATCATTCATAAGAAAATCCTGGATCATTCCCTGATCTACCAGGATTACTTTCGTATCCTGACCACCCACATCAATAATTGCACATTCATTTCCCGCCAGTTCTCTGCCACCTCTTCCATGACAGGTAATCTCCGTAATCACAAAATCTGCATAATCCACAGCTACGCGCCCATATCCTGTAGCAGCTACACGAACCCCTTCACTCATTACATCAATCCCCTCATCCAGAACCTTGAAGTCAATCTCCGAAGCCGTCGAACCAATATCAATTCCAACATAATACAACTTTTCTCACCTACTTTTTTGGTATTTTTATCCATTCTGTTACTGTAACTTCTATTATACCCTTTCCCATTAATAATCAAAAATTCAAAAATACAATAAAAGCAGGTGGTTTATTCAAAAAAGCTATAAATGATTTTTACCCCACGAACAAGCAATGATACACGACAGATAATGATAAAATCCTCTTTATAAATTTATCTGGTAAAATCAAGACACAATAGATTTTTTGTTACATTTCCATTATAGCAGAAAAGAAAAACCAGTAACGTTTCGGGTATATATCAAAAACATTACTGGTCTTTTTTTATAAGATTATTCCACACTTTTTATTCGATACAGGGAATCTCATAATTCCAGGATTTACGGATATCGTCCATGATTTTCATAATCCTTATTGTCTCTGCATGAGGCATTTCCGGACACTCCAGTTTTCCTTCCTGGATTGCTTTCATGCAAGATTCTACCTCATATTCATATCCTGAGATCTGTTCCGGCACAACATAAGAAGCCACTTCTTTATGTTCGGTATCAAACACTGTAATCTTTTCCGGATTATTGATATTCTGCACCTGCATATATCCTCTGGTTCCGAAAATACTTCCCATTCTGTCTGAGATTTCCCTTGCTCCACACTGAAGGGTTGCCATGCAGTCTCCCTCAAACACCATGGCAATGCTGTCCAGAATATCCACTCCATTCTGAAAGATTGCAGTAGCCTTTACATCCTTTACCTTATCGCCAAGCACCATGGAAGCAAAATTGATTGGATATACGCCTACATCCAGAAGAGCACCTCCTGCAAGCTCCGGTTTACGGATACGTTCCACATGACTTACTGTATAGCTGAGATTCGCCGTAACTGCCGTAACTTCGCCGATCACGCCGCTTTCAATAATATCGTTGATCATCTTTCTGGACGGCATATATCTTGTCCAGATTGCTTCTGTGATCAGAAGCTTTTTCTCTTTTGCAAGATCAAATAATTTCTGTGCCTGCTCTGCATTTACAGTAAATGCCTTTTCGCAAAGTACATGTTTTCCCGCTTCCAGACACATCTTTGCATGCAGATAATGGTGTGAATGAGGGGTTGCGATATAAACCAGTTCAACCTCATCATCTGCCAGCATTTCCTCATAGGATCCATATGCTTTTTTTACTTCATATTTCTGTGCAAATACCCGGGCACGTTCCAGATCACGGGCAGCAACCGCATACACCTCCACACCTTTCATTTCTGCCACTGTTTTCGCCATAGTAGAGGCAATGCCTCCTGCTCCCAGAATACCTAACTTCATTTTATTGTCCTCCCATATTTATAGCAGATAAAATTATCCACTTCGCTACTTACTCTAATTTTACAGCATCATCGCCCGGAGAACAAGTTTATTCCGTTATATGTTTATCCCATATCATTCATTTATTTTTTCAGTTTCTCTTTTTTTCGTTTCGTCATCAACCCTCCGATCCTTCCAGTCTCTTTCGCAGACAGACTTTTCCATCCATCACTCAATACCCTGTCCAGCAGTCCCATTTCCTCTGCAATTTCATACTTCATTCTGACCTCCGGCAATAATTCTCCATCAAGATAAGCTTTTATTTCCTTCTCTTTATCCAAAACAGCCCACACTCCTTTTCTTTGGAGTATGGGCTGTTTTCTTAATTTTTATACTGTATTTCATTCAAACGGATATTCGCAATCCGCTTCGCTGCCTGCCTGATTCGGTTAAACTTCTGTCCATTACAGATTGGATCCTGAGATTCTGTTATCTTTTGGGAATAATAATTGCCGCAATGATATATGCCCAGATTCCCGCACCGCCAAAGCAGGTAAGGATCACCCATGCCAGACGCACCAGCGTAGGGTCAATATCAAAATATTCTGCGATTCCTCCACATACACCGCAAAGCATACTGTTTTCTGATGATTTGTATAAACGTTTGTCACCCATGTCCATTTCCTCCTTAAACCCAGATTAGTCGAGCAGATAAAATCATCCGCTTCGCTACTTACTCTACACCGAATAACTTCCTGATTCGGTTAAATACCACTTTTATTTCTGCCCGTCAGAGTGTATAAATATATACTCCTCAGGATGTCTGCAAATCCCTGTGTTCTTTCCCGGAGAAATCTACTGATATATTTCCCATACCGCACTCCAGATTCAGTTTCCTGTCTGCGCCTTTATTGGAAATGCTTTTCTCCCGTCCAAGTCCGCTGTAAGAATCAGAACCTACATCCAGATTTCCCACTCCACATTCCAGATCATAATTATAATCCTCCTGCGTACCGGTCAGTGTCAGATCCAGTTCACCCAGACCACATTCTCCATCTGTCTTCCTGGCGCTCAGATCTGCAAATGTCATACTTCCGGTTCCGATTTCCAGATCTGCCTCCCTTGCAGTCACCGGATTCTTACTTTCAAATTCCCCGGCTCCCATCTCCACACTCAGCTTCTCTGTCTCAATATCTCTGTTCAGATAAACAGTACCTGCACCCATCTCAATCTCCAGCTCCTGAAGCTTAACATCTTCCGGATAAGAAATACACACCTTTCTGTTCTTAGACAGTTTTTTTGTGCTTTTGACCTTAAGAGTATCTGAACTCTCCTTCACTGTCACATTCTTCCCACTGTCATCATAAACTCTGACACAGAAACTGTCACCCTCTTCCAGGATCAGATCATCGTACTTCAGCTCTATATCCAGCTTTGCGGGCTGATACTTCAGCTGATATACAGTGCCATCTTCCTCATCCTCATCAACAGCGCGGGCATAATCCTCACTGTCGTCATAATCATCGCTGTCATCATAATCACTACTATCGTCATAATCATCATCGTCATCATAATCATCGCTGTCATAGTCATCGCTGTCATCATAATCATAATCCCCGTCTGCCACCAGAAGCACCCTTTTCAGGCTTTCCACCCCTGTCAGTTCCGACATACTGGCTCCCATAACACCACCGGCAGTTGTCAGCCCGATTCCCACAGCACCAAAAATCCCCGCTGCGATCAACATTCCTTTTGTAAACTTCTTCATTTAACCGCCTCCTTTCTCTTTCTGTAAAGTACCCTGTTAAAAAAGTCGGTAATCTTCCGAAACCACTTCGGCACAATACGTACTGCGACACTGATCAGCCCCAATACCATAAGGATTGCCAGAGCATCATAAGACATCCAATTCCTATTGTCATGATCCCGGTTCCGATCATTACAGTCAAAAGCCCTGCTCCAGCCACAACAGCTGCAAGCCCGCCAACCAGTAAAGCCACAGCGCCTATACCCAATCCAACGATCAGCCAGAACGGAAGCAGTAAGATTCCAACTGCAAATGTCAGAATCCCACCAACAGCCCCTTAACAAAGGGAGAGATAAAAACCAGCAGAATCACCGCAAGGATCAGCACCGCCTGATTCCCCTTTCTGAAAAAACGCTTCCCTGTTCCCGACTCTTCTCCATATTTCTCAGGCATCTGTCCTCTCTCTTTAGTTCGGGCATCCTCATAGCCATGCTCCGTATATTCTCCATACTCATAGCCTCCTGCCGAACCTTTCAGATCCGCCTTGATAATCGCTGCAACCTTCTCGGGACTTCCAAGTTCCCTGAGCACCGAAGCTTCATTCTCAGCTCCTGCATCATCGAAATAACTATTATAAAAATCAAGGGCATCCTGCCTCTCTGTCTCGGAAATATCAGCAAGCAGCTTCTCCAGCGCCTGCATAAACTGCGCCCTGTCCATCATCCTATTCCTCCCTCAAACATCCCGCTTATCTTGGATGCATAAATTTTCCATTCAGCTTTATAAAACTCCAGCTGCGCAGCACCTCTGTCCGTCAGCTTATAATAACGCCTGTTACGCCCTGCATACGCCATATCATAAACCTCCAGACAATCATCCTTCTGCAGCCTCCTGAGCACCGGATACAAAGTAGACTCCGAAACATCCAGAACTCCACGCACATCCTGCGTGATCTTATACCCGTAAGTCCCTTCCTTCTCCTTAGAAACAACCGCCAGAACAACCGCATCCAGAAGCGCAGCACCCGTATTAAAAACCATATGCTCACTCCCTCGTTTCAATTATGTTCTGTACAGACAGCATCATCTCTGCAATCCAGCCTTAGAGCGTGTCTGAAAAATGCTCCAGACTATACCAAAGGTAAACGCCATTTCACATCTGATACATTTATTCCATCCTGTTCACATACTATACAGAACATCAATATTGTTTTGTTAACGATATTATATGATGTATAATATGATTTTGTCAATACTATTTAGCAAAAATCATTTATACTTTATAATCATTTTGATACCTTTACCGAAAATACCTCCTTAACGTCTTCCGGTTTACTATAGCACTCCTCATAAATAATGTATTTAAAAGCATTGCTATATATCAATTTCTTATTTCATAAATTACTGCAAACAATCCAGTCCATCATAGCGTGAAGTCCTGCTGAACTGTCTTGATTGCATTATTTTATTAAATTGCTATAGTATTTCATAAACTTAATATTCCATAAACCTCACGTTATACTACAGTTATTTTCAGTAAACAGCGCAGGAAAATATATCTGTCTGAGTGCATTTGCAGGCATCTTAGATCTTCTTAGCCGGTAGAAATCTGCGTTATGGAGAAAAATCGCAACCTGTCTGAGCGAAGCCTGCAGCGGAGCGAGTTTTGCATTTTTCTCCATGCTTTTAGCAGATTTTTACCGGCTTAGAAGATCTTAGATGCCGAAACCGCACTCAGACAGATATATTTTCCTGCGCGTCCCCACCCACCAATCAAAAACTACAGCAAAGGAAACCAACCCATTATGAACGAAAATACAACACAACTCCACCCCGCATTCCTCACCCGAATGAAAGAAATGCTCGGCAACGAATACCCCGCCTTCCTCTCCAGCTTCAGCGCCCCCCGAACCTACGGCCTGCGCATAAACACCTCCAAGATCACCTGCGAAGACTTCGAAAACCTGTCTCCATTTCCAACCCGTCAGATCCCATGGATCAAAAACGGCTACTTCTACGATGAAGACATCCGTCCTTCCAGATGCCCATACTACCAGGCCGGCCTCTACTACCTTCAGGAACCCAGCGCCATGACCCCCGCCTCCCGCATCCCCATCGAGCCGGGTGACAGAGTCCTGGACCTCTGCGCAGCCCCGGGCGGCAAGGCAACTGCAGCAGGCGCAGCACTTCAGGGACAGGGACTTCTGGTAGCAAACGATATCAGCACTTCCCGCGCCAGAGCCCTCCTTCGCAACCTGGAACTCTTCGGCATCCCAAATGTCTTCGTAGCAAACGAAACACCTGCAAAGTTAACCAAAGCATTCCCCGAATTCTTCGACAAGATCATCCTGGATGCTCCATGCTCCGGAGAAGGAATGTTCCGTAAGGAAGAAGCCCTTGCCAAAGACTGGACTCCCGAAAAATCCCTGGAGCTTTCCGAAATCCAGAAAGAGCTTATCCTCCAGGCAGCCGATATGCTCCGTCCCGGCGGACTGATGCTTTACTCTACCTGCACATTCGCGCCTGCAGAAGACGAACAAACTGTTTCCCATCTTCTGGAAAACCGTCCTGACATGGAACTGGCAGAAATGGAAGATTATGAAGGCTTCTCCCATGGAGTTCCTGAATGGGGAAACAAAAATCCGGAGCTGATCAAATGCATCCGGATTTTCCCACACAAAATGAACGGAGAGGGACACTTCCTTGCGCTCTTCCGTAAAAAAGGACAGGCAATCAAGGAAAGCTCCCGTCCTCACACAAAACCGGACAAAAACGCATTTCCACTGATTGAGGAATTTCTGAACGAAATCGGTCTGAAAACCTCTGCGGCCAGCCATTTGACTGGGAACGTGTGGAAATCCGCGGTGATAAAGCCTACTATCTTCCCCCGGTTGCCCACAACTTCCGCGGCATCACCTTCTTAAGAAACGGTCTCTATCTCGGTGACCTGAAGAAAAACCGCTTCGAGCCGTCTCAGCCACTTGCACTGGCGATCCGCAAAGATGAAGCAGAAGCAGTCATCTCTCTCTCCGCTTCTGACGAAAGGATCACCAGATATTTAAAGGGCGAAACCTTAAATATCGAACCCGAAGAAGCAGCTCACAAAAAAGGCTGGCATCTCCTCTGTGCAGATGGATATCCCATTGGCTTCGGTAAACTGGTCAACCAGATCCTGAAAAACAAATATCCGGCAGGGTGGCGCGTATAACACGCGCTTATCCCTGCCGGATATTTGAATTCACAATAATAATTTTTATTCCGCTCACAGCAATATCTCTTTGTGCAATGTAAACGAATAAATGATCTTTTCCTTCACTCTTTTCCCCGTCATCCGCTCCAATGCCCGGGCATAATCCTCAAGCTGCACATGATACAGATCGATCAGCTTCTGTTCCTGTCCTCTCTTCACTCTATCCGTTTTATAGTCCACAAGAACAATCTCATCCCCTTCCATAAAATAGGCATCGATAATTCCCTGCACCAGCACTGTTTCGTTCTTCCACCCATCATCGAGCATAGAAGCACTTCTCTGAATCACAAAAGGCTGTTCTCTGTAAAGATGTTTTTTCATGGCAGCCTTCTTCATCCTCTGCCCCAGCCCGGACTCCACAAACCTCCTGATATCCCGGATCCGGATACATTCTGCTTCCTGCTCTGTCATCTTCCGGCTCTCCAGAAGTCTCTTTAACTGAGCCCGAAGCTGTTCCTCTGTATCTGCTTCTGCATAATCCAGACATTCCATTACTCTGTGATAAGCAGTACCTCTGGCAGCCCCCTTATACTCTTCCTGCTTCTCTGCCATAAATGCGGGAACCGGCGCTTCCTGTTCTTCCTCCTGCTCTTCGGCAGACACACTGATATTCTCTTCCAGTTCACTTTCATCATGCCAGCTTCTCTTTTTCAGATCCGAAACACTGACTTTAACCGGAATATCTTCCAGATATTTATACGGATATACAAAGGAAAATCTCTTCTCTATCTCTTCCTTCACAGCCTCATCATACACTTTATTTTCATCCCAGTTCTTCAGATATTCCTCCTGCATCTGGTTTCCTGCCTGGATGAGAACTGCTTTTTCTGTCATCTGACGGACAGTGATCTTTTTTATCACAAACTCAGAGATATCATCGTAAATCCCCGGCTGTTTCTTCATGAGGATTCCATATTCCCACAGAAGTTCACTCATGGCCCGATGCCGCACCAGTGCAGGCAGTACAAAAGCCCAGTAATTCTTTGCTTTCATTCTGGTTCCCAGTGGGAGCAGTTCTTCTTCCTCATCCAGAAAACGCGACAGCGACAGCATCTGCTTTTCCAGCTTTCCGACTGTTCCTGTAAGGATCAGTTTCTCTTTTGCTCTTGTCATGGCAACGTAAAGTACCCTCAGTTCCTCTCCCAGACTCTCTTTCAGAAGCTGTCTTCTGATCACCTGCTTATTCAGCGAAGATGCGATCACCCGTTTCTCCGGTATGATAGCATCAGCCCCTATTCCCAGTTCCGGATGAAGCAAAAGACCTGCATTCATATCCTGAAAATTAAACTGTTTTCCCATACCGGCCACAAATACTACCGGAAATTCAAGTCCCTTACTCTTGTGGATCGTCATGATCTCCACTGCGGTATTGCCCGCTCCTGTCAGATTGACTTCTCCATAGTCTACCTGATATGCCTGTAGCTGTTCGATATAACGAACAAAGTTAAACAGACCCCTGTAGCTTGTCTTCTCGTAGTCCATAGCTTTCTCCACAAGCATGGTAAGATTTGCAAAACGCTGCTCCCCTCCGGAAGTGCCCTTGCATAATCTCCATACCCGGTTTCTTTCAGCACATAAAGGATCAATTCGTGGACCGGCGTATATGCAGCCATATTTCTTACCTTTTCAAGGAGACTCAGAAATCCTCTTAATTTAATATTCAGAGAGTTCTTTTCATCTGTTCGCAGATTACTGTTTAACAATTCAGATTTCACCTTATCCGGATCCAGTTCTTTTTCGAGGATTTCATTTTCTCCTGCATATGCCGAAACACTCTCATAGAGCAGACCATCAGGATACTGTATTCTAAGCTCTGCCAGTTCCTGTGAAGTGCATCCGACGATCGGTGAACGAAGCACTCCCATAAGCGGAATATCCTGCAGCGGATTGTCACACACCTTCAGATAATTCAATACAGTCACAATCTCGGTTGCAGAGAAATATCCGGTTCTTGATGTACAATATACGGGAATCCCCTGAGATGCCAGCACTTCCCTGAATGTTTCTGCCCATCCATAGGCAGTGCGCAGCAGGATTACAATATCCCCGTATTCCACAGACCGGTATTCCTTCTTCTCCTTATCTACGATCTGTTCTTTTCCCACAATTTCTTTAATTCTCTGTGCAATGGCCAGCGCCTCCAGTTCCTGCCCGGTCTGATTTTCCATTTCCCTGCGGTTTCCCGATGCACCTGCGTCTTCATAGTCATGTACATCAGACAGTTCTTCTCCGTCTCTCTCGACCAGAAGAACCTCTGTCTTTACAAATTCCTCTGACTCTCCTTCCGGAAAAGAAGCTCCGGGATAAAGGGCTGCATCTTTGTCATAGGTAATCCCTCCCAGGTCTTCCCCCATGATCTGTCGGAAAATAAAGTTTACACTCTCCAGAACCTGTTCCCTGCTCCGGAAATTTTTGTGCAGGTCAATTCTCTGCTCCTGTGCTTCTTCTGTGGAATAACTTTTATATTTTTCCATGAAAAGCTCCGGCCTTGCCAGACGGAAACGATAGATACTCTGCTTTACATCTCCTACCATGAAGATATTTTTCTTCTGGTTGATCCACCCGGATACTGCTGTTGTCAGAAGCTCCTGCACTAAGTTACTGTCCTGATATTCATCCACCAGGACTTCATCATACTTTGCGGAGAGCTCTCTCGCAGCCTGAGACATATGGATTTCTTCCCCTTCTTTCGTCATCAGTATCTGCAGGGCAAAATGTTCCATATCCGTAAAATCCAGAATATTCTTTTCTCTCTTCGCCTCTCCGAACTGTTTTTTAAATCGTGCCGTCAACTCAACTAACATCTCTATTGGGCCTCTGATATATCTGATCACTTCCAGAAGTTCTTTCTCTGCACTCTGGAAATATCGCTGCCCCAGTTCCTTCAGAATCCCCTTTTCCTCATCCCGGAGATCTTTCACTCTCTGCTTCTTCTGTTCATCTACATCCGCAGCCTTCTTTGTGCTCAGCCGGGCAAATGAGGGTTTCATAAGTATTTCTGCAGTTGTATTATAATCTCTTTTCTCTGCCAGTTCCTGCAGACTTCTTATAAGAAGCAGATCACTGCTCAGTGCCTCATCATACAGATACGGACCATCCGGCTCTGAGCAGATTCTTCGAGCCTCCTGCACCAGAAGCTTCGCTTCCTGCAGTTCATCCTTCACTGCATCCCAGAGCATCCTCATCCACTCAGTCTCTCTTAACTCTTCCAGGGAATCAATCCTGTAATCATCCATACACCCGGACAGCCATTCCTGCGGAAAAGGATTGCTCATAGCCATTTCATATAATTTCTGTATCAGGTTTCCCAGATTTTCATCTGACTTTCCTGTTGCAAAGCATTCCACGAATTTCTGAAACTTTTCATCTTTTTTGGCATAATATTCTTCAAGCAGTGCTTTCACAACATCTCCTCGCAGAAGCTTCAGTTCCCCCTCATCTGCCGTCCGATATCCCGGATCCAGTCCGATCAGATGAAAGTAATTCCGGATAATATAGGCACAGAAACCATCAATAGTTGTAATCTGTGCAGTATGAAGCAGGGTTGTCTGTCTCTGCAGATGCTCATTATCGGGATCCTCACAGAGTGCTTTTTCAATAGCTGCCGAGATCCTCTCTTTCATTTCACCTGCTGCCGCTCTTGTAAATGTCATGATCAGCAGTCTATCAATATCCACAGGGTGTTCTTTATCTGTTATCTTACTCAGGATACGTTCTACCAGTACTGCCGTTTTTCCGGACCCGGCTGCCGCACTGACCAGAATATTTCTGTCCCGCAGCCGTATAACCTCCTGCTGCTCCTTTGTCCACTGTACGCCCATCTTATTCTGCCTCCCTGTCAAATGCTTTCCATAATTCCTCATCAGAGAAGTTTTTCAGTCTGCGGAATTCATATCCTGACAGCCTGCGGTCAAATCCGCATACCGTCATATACGGACAATAAGTACACGCATTCTTTTTTCCGAGCTCATAGGGAGAAACCTCTGCATCTCCCTCCAGAATAGAACTTCTTATCTTCTCAATCTTCGTCCTTACATACCGTCCAAGCACTGCGAACTGTGTTCTGTCTGCCACAGAAGAATTTTTGCGAAAGCTTCCGTCCTTATTAAATGCGACAGGAATGGAGCCAAGACTGCTGTCCATCCTGTACACAAGCTCCGGATCTGCCTGAACCAGCCCATTCATCTTCAGTTCTTTCATAAGACCTGCACTGACTGCTTCCACATCCGCATCTATCTTCTCCTGGATCATAGGATCCTTGATATTGTAATAAAAAACTCCCGCAGGAATAATCTCCTTATCCGGATATTTCTTCTGCTCTACACGCAGAGCACCATCCAGATAGATCATCAGCTGTAACTGCAGGCCATGATACAGATAAACCAGGTCAAAGGATGTATTTCCGGTTTTATAATCAATCACCTTCACATACACCTTATTCTGATCTTCCATAATATCTACTCTGTCAATCCGTCCTCCCCCGAAGGTTACCTCAAAGCCTTCTGGCTGAAATTCTCCCTGTTCCAGCTGTTTCTGAAGTGCCCATACCGTCCTTCTGAGGATTCTCCTTGTTCTCTCGATCATATATTCATTTCTGGCACTGCTTTTGAGCACCGTGTTTCCATAATCTGCCACAATATTATCCAGACACCGGTCCGCAATCTCATTCCGTTCCTGTTCTGTCAGCTCTGTCCATTTCATGCCTCTTTTTCGCACTTCTTCTGCAAAGCTTTCCAGTGCTTCATGCATAACATTTCCCATATCCATAGGTTTAAACTCATATTCCACACGCTCGGTAAGCTTCATTCCATACTGAAGGAAATGTGCAAATGCACAGGCTGCAAAACGTTCCAGTCTGGTAGCACTGTAAGGTGAAACCTCTCCGTATAATGCCTTCGCCACACTCTGGCTGATAATGTCCTCTGGTTTTCCGGCAAAAGCCGACTGTACCAGCTTCTGTACTCTGCTTCTGTATTCCGTATTCCGCAGATACCAGCTATAAAGCTCTCCAAACATTGCATCCGTCTCATCTGCCTGCTCCAGAATATCCTCATGTTCTTTCTCTGTCTCCTGTACCAACTTCTCCAGAAACAGATCAATCCCAGCTTCCGGATTTTCCGGATAACAATAATTGTTTATAGAATTTTTATGGGGTCTGACCCGGCTCCACCCTCAATTTCCAGCTTCGGATACAGACTGCGTATACTCCCGATCAGATATGCCGGACTTATGCCTTCTCCTTTTGCATTGGTATCACTATAGGAGAGGATCAGCTTTTCTCCCGGTTTCGTCATATTCAGATACAGATAAAACCTCTGCATATTCATCAGTTCTTTAGGCCCCGGTGCCAGTTCCACTCCCTGCTCCTGGAAGAAATCCCTGTCAAGCTCTGATAAGATTCCGCCTGTCTGTGTGCTCTTTGGGATATTTCCCTCATTCACGCCAACAAAGAACAACGCCTTAATCTCCTTTAAGCGGGATCGTTCCATATCACCCACCATTACCTGATCTATGCTCGGCGGAATCAGCGCTACTTTTGCCTGAGAAAGTCCTGATTCCAGAAGCTGTCGGAACTCCTGTCTGTTTACCGTTTCTTCGCCAAGAATCTCAACCATCTTATCCAGCAGGTCCATCACAATTCCATAAATCTGGTTATATTCTTTTTCCATTGCTTTATCGCCTGACTCTTTAAACTTTCGCTCCTGTCGTTTCAGTTTCTGCCAGACATTGCTTTTTTGGATAAACTCACAGAGAATCCGGCAGTACTCTTCCACTGTCTTCTTCCCGGAACCAAATCCCTGTGCAAGTTCCCTTACTTCTTCCGCAAAGATTTCTCTGATCTCATTCAGTTCCTGTATCTTCTCCGCTTCCATTCCTCTGTATACACGAACCCATTTTTCAGACCATTTCTTATATCCCCGGATTCCCAGCGCCAGCACGTAATTCTCCAGCTTATCAGCCTGTTCTCTGGTAACTTCTGACATCCCGCATCTGAGATAACGGAAAACACTCTCATAAGGAAATCCCTGTACCGCCATCTCCATGGCAGCGCGCAGATACTCCACAAAAGGATTCATCATTACCGAGTGCTTCTCGTCAATAAAATATGGAATATCTGCCTCCTCAAATACCTGTGCTGCAAGTCTTGCATATTCTTCCAGATTTCCTGTGATCACTGCAATCTCACCATAGCGGTATCCGCAGGTACGCACAAGTTCTGACATCCTTCTGGCAGCCTCCCGCATTTCTTCCAGGGGGGATGGCGCAGTAAATATTTTTATCTCCTGCTGTTCTTCGGCATACACGCCCTTTCTGTAGCGGAAGATATTTTTCTCCAGAAACTGTAAGGCAGGTGCCTGTGCAAACCGGGACTGTCCGGATGGTTTCAGATACACTGGATCCTCCAGATCTCTGGTCAGCCCTGCAAGTGTCCGTATCATCTGCTTGCTCATAAAGAAAAGCTGATAAGGTTTTCCCGGAGAAAAAGCATCCTCCGTTCGTCCATAGTCACAGTAACACTTATGCGGTCAGCAATGACCAGAAGTTCCCTGAGCACATTGACCTGAATTGGCGTGAATCCGGTAAATCCATCAAAGAGAAATTCCGCTCCCTTAAGTTTCTCGGAAAAAGGAAGCTGTTTAAGCAGGACATCCATCACCTCTTCCCCTGTCATATAATGCCCCTTCAGGAATTCCCTGAATGACTGATAAAGGATTCCCACATCCTTAAGCTTCATTTCAAGTAATGGCTGATCTTTGGCCTTCTCTTTCATTTCTGCCAGATTCTCTTCTCTGATATCATACTGCATAAATTCTGAAACCAGAGACTTCACCTCATCCAGATATCCCGGCTTATTCATCTGACTTCCCAGATAGGCAAGTTCCTTTCTGTGCTGCTGCACCATTTTCTGCAGCACCATGCTTTTTCCCGTATCTTCCAGAACCTTTCTGTTATCTCCGCCGGTTTCTTCAAATACACGGTACGCAAGACGTTCAAAGCTCAGGATGTCAATATTCAGGATTCCTTTTCCCGGATGCATTTCCACCAGCGTCTTCTGTGTCTGCATGGTAAACTGCTCCGGAACAATAATATAGTAATTTCTCTCCGGATGTTCCATGGACTCCCGGATTACTCTCTCATATGCAAAATAAGACTTTCCGGCACCGGAACTGCCGATAATAAACTGTAATGACATTCTTCTCTCCTTACTGTCGGTTACTCACATTCGTTGTTTCAGTATATCATAATTTAAGCACTTCTGTAATAGAATATACAAAACCATCCAGGAGGCGTGTACCATGAGTGCAAAAACAAAAATCATAGTCCTACATATGAAGGAAGTTATATACACCGGCATCTTTCTCCTTCTTGCTGTCATCCTGGCTATTGTACTTTTTTTCATGTTTGGACCCGGTCAGAAAAAGTGCCTCAGCCGATGCCAAAAGCCTGTACAAACCGGGAATTTATACTTCCTCCATCGACCTGAATGAAAACACCTTTGACCTGGAAGTAACCGTTGACTCTGACAGGGTAACTTCCATCCGTCTGGTAAATTTAAGCGAAAGCACCGCAGCCATGTTTCCTCTCATGGAACCGGCTCTGGAATCACTGGCCAGCCAGATCTATACCTCCCAGTCGCTGGAAAATATCCAATATTCCGAAGATCAGAAATATACCTCCATGATTCTTTTGAATGCAATTGAAACAGCACTGAAAAAAGCGGAGAACAACTGATCGTTCTCCGCTTCACCATGCAAAATCACGCGGATAGAATCATCCACTCCGCTATGCGATTCTAAATATCCATATTTTCAAGCTGCTCCAGCCATACTCCTACACTTGCATCACTTGGCATTCTCAGATCACCTCTCGGTGAAACCGCAACGCTTCCCACCTTCGGGCCATCCGGAAGACAGGAACGTTTAAACTGCTGTGCAAAAAATCTCCAATAGAAGGTTTTCAGCCATTTGAAGATTGTCTCCTTATCATACATTCCTTCAAAAGTCTCACATGCCAGCCTGTAAATTTTCTCCGGTTCAAATCCTGCACGAAGCATATAGTACAGATAGAAATCGTGAAGTTCATAAGGTCCCACCAGATCTTCTGTCTTCTGTGCGATCTTGCCATCCTTAGGCGGCAGAAGCTCCGGACTTACCGGTGTATCCAGAATATCAAGAAGAACCTCTGTCAGCTTCTCATCTTTGCAGGTATCCGCATAATAACGTACAAGATGACGCACCAGAGTTTTCGGCACTGAAGCATTCACGCCGTACATGGACATATGGTCACCATTGTAGGTTGCCATCCCAGAGCCAGCTCAGACAGATCTCCTGTTCCCACCAGAATCGAGCCATCCTGATTTGCACTGTCCATCAGGATCTGCGTTCTCTCTCTTGCCTGGCTGTTCTCATAAGTCACATCATGCACAGACGGATCATGAGCAATATCCCGGAAATGTACATTTACTGCTTCTTTGATATTGATCTCACTTAAAGTCGCACCCAGACACTGACTTAATTTGCAGGCATTCTGATAAGTTCTGTCTGTGGTTCCAAAGCATGGCATGGTAATACAGTGGATATCCTTTCTGTCCGCACCGGAAAGGTCAAAGGCTCTTGCGATCACAAGCAGTGCCAGTGTGGAATCCAGACCTCCGGAAAGTCCCACTGTTGCCTTATGGCAATGGATATGATCCATACGTTTCTTAAGTCCCATTGCCTGGATATTCAGGATTTCATCACAGCGCATATCCCTTTCTTCTTTTCGTGAAGGTACGAAAGGATACTGTGAATATTTTCTGGTCAGTTTTGTCTCTTCCACATTCAGATGGAAGCTCACTTTAATATGGTCACTGTCGTCAGCCGGCTGATAAGTAGTCAGTCTTCTTCTCTCATCGTTCAGCCTCTGCACATCAATCTCACTGTATACAATACCATTGTGGAAACGTTTTCCTTCTGCAAGGATCACTCCATTCTCTGCGATCATATTCTGACCGCCAAAGACCAGATCCTGTGTAGACTCACCTTCTCCTGCATTTGCATATACATATCCGCACACCAGACGTGCAGACTGTCCGGAAACAAGATCTCTGCGGTAGCTGTCCTTTCCGACCATCTCATTGCTGGCTGACAGATTCACGATCAGATTCGCTCCTGCCTGTGCATGGAGAACGCTTGGCGGCAGTGTCACCCATAAATCCTCACAGATCTCTGCTGCTGCCACAAGCTCCGGCTCCTCCTCACAGATAAAAAGAATATCTGTTCCAAAAGGAACTCTCTTTCCCTCAATATCCACATATTCCAGACAGCCAAGACCTGATGCAAAATGGCGCTGCTCATAAAATTCTCCATAGTTTGGAAGATAAGTTTTCGGAACCAGACCAATGATCTCGCCTCTGTTTAAAACTGCTGCCACATTATATAATTTTCCATGATTTCTGAAAGGCACACCTACAAAAACAAGGGCATCCACATCAGCAGTTTCCTTTGTGATCTTCAGCAAGGTTTCCCAGGCGCTGTCGAGAAGACGTCTCTGCAGGAAAAGATCCTGACAGGTATAGCCTGTGATACAAAGCTCCGGAAAAGTCATAACCTTCACATGTTCTTTCTCCATCTCATGGATCAGTCTGATAATCTCATTTCCATTGGCATTGCAGTCTGCAACTGTGATATAAGGTGTTGCGGCTGCTGTTTTGATATAACCGTTTTTCATTTTCTACCTCTTCTTCCTGTGCTCCGGCAGATCTATCTGTCAGTACATTGGCGTCTCTTATTTACATTTACGCAGGATTTCTTTCAGTTCTTCCACTGTAAATTCATAATTCTTATTACAGAAATGGCAGTTCATCTCAATGGACTTACCTTCCTGGATCATTTCATTGAGTTCTTTTCTTCCAATGCTGATCAGAGCTTTCTCCACTCTTTCTCTGCTGCAGTTACAGTAAAATTCCGTAGGAACTTTCTCATTGATCTCCATGTCAAAGCCCTCCAGAACTTTCTCAAGCAGACTCTCAGGAGTATGCCCCTCTTCCAGAAGATTTGTGACAGATGTGATTTTCTGCACATTTTCCTCAAGCTTCGCAATTGTGCTTTCTTCCGCAAACGGCATCAGCTGCACGATAAATCCGCCAGCCTGACGTACTGTATTGTCTTTATTCATAAGAACTCCAAGACCAACTGCTGATGGTACCTGTTCACTTGTAGCAAAATAATAGGTAAGGTCTTCTGCGATCTCACTGGTCTGAAGCGCAACCTGGCCAACATAAGGCTCTTTCAGTCCCATATCCTTGATCACGTTCATAAATCCTACTCCGACAGCACCTGCAACATCCAGTTTGCCCTTGCTGTTTGCCGGGATACATACATCAGGATTTCCCACATATCCCTTTACACGACCTTTGGAATCTGCTGTCACAGTAATTCCTTCCAGAGGACCTCCTGCCTTAATCTGAAGTGTGAGGATGTCCTTATCCCCCTTCATCATGGTACCCATCATGGCACCTGCTGTAAGCAGACGTCCAGTGCCGCTGTTGCAACCGGGCTTGTATTGTGATCCTGTCTCGCTGTTTCTACTGTTTCTGTAGTAACTGCCGCAAATGCACGAATCTGATCATTCGCTGCAATTGCTCTGATAATATAATCGTTCATTCGTTTATTACTCCTGTTATTTCTTTCATATTATTTTCATTTTGTTCATGGCTTAACATCAAATCAATAGCAATTCCCGTAAATAATGCATTAATTAAGAGGCTTGCTATAATCGCATCAATCCGCACGATGTGTCTCAGGTTTCTCCGGAATCCTTCCATGATATCCGTTCTGTGCACTTTTTCCATGCTCTCTTGCAACAAAAGTCAGACGTTCACAATTCTCATCACCCGGATTATGAGTATATGCATCACAGACTGCCACCAGTTCCATTCCTGCTTTCACAATCATAGCCTTGATTGCTTCTATGGAATATGCTTTCTGTACATGTTCCTCCTCACACTTCTCATACAATCCGTCTTCTCTTGGAAGAAAAAGTGCCAGTTCATATACATTCAGGGCATTTTCCCTGTCATAACTGTTCTCCCAGATAAAGCTTCCGTCCTCTCTGTCCTCAGCAATAGTCGTATCACCGATCACATCCCGGTATTTATGGATCGTATTCATATCAAAAATGAACAGTCCGCCCGGATCCAGATAATTATTTACCAGTGCAAAAAGATACTCCAGATCTTCCTCGTCCGTCAGATAATTCATACTGTCACAGACACTGATCACAGCACGAACCGTACCATATAACTCAAAATCCTGCATATCCTGCAAAAGATACAGAATATCATGACCGGATTCTGCCCGCTTCTCCATAGCCTCTGCAAGCATCTCCTCAGAATTATCGATACCGATCATATCATATCCGGCATCTGCAAGCATCTCTGTCACAGTACCTGTTCCACATCCCAGCTCCAGAACCAGACCATCCCTGATCCCGTCCTGAGCCAGTGTTTCTATAATATAGTCTGCCCATTCACGATAGTTTACATTATCCATGAAAACATCATAAACACCGGCAAATCTTCCATATGATTCCATTCATCAGCCTCATTATCTACCTGTTTTACTGTTCACTCCGTTCACAGCAACACATATTTTCCCTGCTATTCTACCACAACATCCGTTCTTATGTAAATAACAGGTTGGTCTCTGTCAGCGCAAAAAAGGACGACTGTTTTTTTACAGCAGCCGTCCTTTTCAACTTTTCTGTTACTGATTCTTAGGCATATAGCGGACATACGCCGGTTCTCCATGATAGTAATAGTCAACACCGTTCTCATCATAAACGTCCTCACCATTAGCAAAATCATAGGTATTTCCGTCATCATCACACCATGTACCGTCACCGTTCGGATAAATTACAAGCGGATATCCGTCGGAGTTTCTGTAAATAGTTCTTGTCTGATCTGTATCATAGTCCGGATCATCTGTTCCTACAGGTGTTCCGTCTGCATAATATCCATTGGAGGAACCATCGTCATAATCATAAGATCCGTCGCTGCTGCCATCAGAAGTATAGTCTGAAGAACTGTAATCTGATGAACCGCCCGATGAAGTATCACTGTAAGAACCGTCTGTACCTGCTGAAGAGCTTCCATCTGATGAACTGCCGGATGCTGTTTGGTCTGTACCTGCAGCCGCTGTTCCTGTAGTTCCTGAAGTGCCGTCCGCAGTTGTACCTGCTGTAGTTCCTGAAGTTTTTCCTGTTGCTGCTGCTTTCAGTACAGAATCACCGGAAATAGTGAATGAATCAACAGAAGTCTTGATTCCTGCCAGTGCTTTCTCATCCTTTACAGAACCTGCAACACTGTAAAATTCTGTTGTATTATCTGTGAAATATTTATTTACAACATATTTATAGTCACTCTTGTCAGTGAGGTAATGAACTGTATAGCTGTAAACATTTACACCGCTGACTTCCTCTGATTTATAATCCTGGATTTCAAAATCTGTACCTTCTACAAGATTATCTGCCTTTACAAGTGCAGAGGCTGTATCCTGTGAACTTGGAATGATCGCCACAGACATATCCTCCTCACCAGAACCATGCAGGATCAGGAGTTTGCCCTGTTTCGGTGACTCGAAGCTTAACATATCGTCAGAATCTGATTTATTCGCCCATGTCGCATCCGGAAGTTTAATGGATACTGCTTTGTTCTTAGATGTATAGGTAGTATTCTGGCATTGGCCGGTGCAGGGGTAGGAGTTGCTTTCGCTGCTTTGGTTGGCTCCGGTGTAGGAGTTACCTGTACCACACTTGAATCCTCATCACTGCCGCCTCCAAAGTTACATGCAGTCATGGAAACAGATAATACAGTTGTTAAGGCCAATAACATTAGTACTCTTTTATTTTTCATAATATCCTCCTTAGAATAGATATATAGTCTTCAGGTAATATTTGATATCAGGTCAGGAGAGGAAACCTCTCTCTGATATTATTATAACTGTTCCGTACTTTATAAAATATGATGTCAGGGTCAAAAGATATTTTGCCCCTAACATTATATATTTTACAATTTCATTACATAGATGTCAATGTCGATTTCTCAGCCTTCTGCGATTTGCATAGTCTGTTATAACGCCATTTTTCTGCTTCATCATACCATTTATCTTTTTTTCTCTGTAACTGAGAGATTACTTGTTACTGTTCACACACCACTATCCCGAGACATACAAGCCAAAATTCCATTGCCGCAGGCAATCTGGAATGAATTTTGGCTACGTTACTGTAAACGGAGTGAACAGTAACGATTACTTTTTTATTTTTTCACTTCATACATATGCAGTTCATGAAGGGCTCTTGTTGCAGCGATATATCTCGCCTGACGCACAAGCGGGCTCTGATCTTTCTGCGGAAATACTGCAAATACCTGATCAAATTCCAGACCTTTTGCCAGATAGAATGTCGTAACTGTAAGACCTTTCTTAAAGCTTGTGCTGTTTCTGTCCAGATAAGACAGACGTTCTTTTTATATCAAATCCTTTTTCTCCCAGAATTTCCTTCAGAAGAAGCCACATATGTTCTGCTTCTTTCTCTGTACGCAGGACAACCGCTGCTGTTTCATATTCTTCTTCGCCGAGTTTCAGAGTTTCTGCAATCTCTTCCGCAGCATGGCTCATATTTGCAATATTTCTCCTCCACCGGAGCACCATGACGTTTCAAAAAGTTCCATATCTTCAATACCCGCAAGCTGATTTGCATAAGACGCAATCTCTATGGTGTTACGGTAACTCTTATTCATAATGATCTTGTGGATATCCCTCCCGAAAATCTTCGGCAGAAATTTCAGCACATCCTGCTGTTTATCATCCATAGTCTGTGCCCGGTCACCCAGGATCGTCATTCTGCAGGAGAAAATCCTCTGCAGAATTTCATACTGAAGCCTTGAGTAATCCTGCATCTCATCTACCACCAGATGCTTGATATTGCTTCTTCCCTGCTGGCTCTGCAAACGATATTTCAGGTAAAGAACAGGATAAACATCCTCATATTTCAGCTTTCTTTTCTCATAAGAAACACGCGGAAGTCCTTTGTATCCATTTTCTTTCAGGAACTGACTGTAGATCACATAAAGATCTCTGGTCACATACAGCTTCATGAATTTCTCACGGATCAGGTCTTTCTCATCATCCGCCAGATCACGATTCCTCAGGGTTTCCACCTCGTCAATGAAATAATCTGCCACTGCATCCATTCTTGAAAGAAGCGGAAAATCCTGGAATTTAAAATAGAACAGTTCAATAATCTCTGATTCTGTCTTTACAAATCCCTTATATTCCACATCTTTAAAATTCATCAGCCGGTCTTCCAGTTCCACCAGATAGCGTTCCATAAGATTTATAAATTCCATGGACTGTTTCTCCTCTGCAAGAGAAGCTTTCTGCGGAAAACGGATTCTGCGTTCAATTTCATCATAGCGGTCTTCACAGTCAGAAACTGTATCCCGAAGCTGCTTATAGGCAAAAAGATCAAGCTCATTTCCTTAATATTCTCTTCTCCCAGTTCAGGAAGGATATGGGAGATATAATCGGAAAACACTCCATTTGGTGACAGGATCAGAATATTGGAAGACTTCAGATTCTGTCTGTCATGGTAGAGAAGATAGGCGATCCTGTGAAGCGCCACGGAAGTTTTCCCGCTTCCTGCTGCACCCTGGATCACCATGATCCTGTCTTTGGTATTTCGGATAATGGCATTCTGCTCCTTTTGAATGGTACGGATAATGTTCTTAAGCTGTACCTCACCGTTACTTCCCAGCTCTGCTTTCAGGATCTCATCATCGATCTTCACATCACTCTCAAATTCGTAGATCATTTTTCCGTTGCGGATCTTATACTGCCATTTCGAAGCAACCTCGCCATGGATTTCACCCATGGGAGCCTCATAAGAAGCCGGTCCTTTGTCATAGTCATAAAACAGACCGCTTACCGGAGCACGCCAGTCGTATACTAATGGAATATGCCCTGCTTTCTCTGCAAAATTTCCAATTCCAATATAAAAGATCTCCGGTTCGTCCTCTCCTTCGTAAATGAAATCCACTCTTCCAAAGAATGGAGAATCTGCCATTCTGCGAAATCTCTGTTTCAAAATCAGCTGCTCTTCATTTGCGGAAATCTGGCGGAACAATGCCTGCTGATTATCATAATTCTCATAACCATACTGGTCCATCTCTGTATAATTTTCCCAGTAATACTCATGCATTCCCTCAATCTCTTTCTGGCCTTCCACCAGAGAAAGGCTGATTTCTGTGATACGTTCTTTTAATTTTTCCAGCACATAGCCCAGATATTCTCTGCCGTTTTTCTTATCTGTCATATTGTTGATATCCTCTGATATTTGCAACTGTTCAGTAACTTCACAGCTACAATACTCCTTATTATTGTTATCATTTTCTCTTGTTATTATGATGATAAAATATAGTTACTGTTCACTCCGTTCCCAGCAACACGCTTCGCGATGCAGGAAATATGAACCTCCTTGTGCAATGCCCAAGGAGTATCGTTTGCTTCGCAAACTTAATTTATGCTAATCGCATAAATTCGCGCGGTATGTCTCGGGTTTTCTGTGACCTTCGCTCACAAAAAACACCTCGCGGGATATTACCAGTGAACAGTAACAAAATATATCAATTTTCGTAGATTGGTTTTTAATTATAACATATTCCCCTCTTACAGAAAAGACAAAAATCCGGCAAAAATCCCTCAGCCGGTATCTGTGTGATCCTATATCTTCCTGGCGAAGGAAATATCTGCATTAGCCTGGAGCCGGATATATTCTCTTTCACAAATACCCCTGAGGGATTGTAACTTTATATTTTAGGCAGTTGCCTTATTCTCAAACTGGCTGTTATACAGGTCTGCATAGAAGCCTTTCTTAGACAGAAGCTCTTCATGATTTCCCTGCTCGATAATGTCACCGTCTTTCATAACCAGGATCAGGTCTGCATCCTTGATGGTAGAAAGTCTGTGTGCGATCACAAAGCTGGTTCTGCCTTCATCAGATTGTCCATGGCTTTCTGGATACGCACTTCGGTTCTGGTATCTACAGAGGAGGTTGCCTCATCCAGGATCAGGATCTTATTATTGGCAAGAATTGCCTGGCAATAGTGAGAAGCTGTTTCTGTCCCTGGGAAATATTACTGGTTTCTTCATCCAGAACCATATCATAGCCTCCCGGCTGCTGCATGATAAAGTTGTGCACATGGGCTGCCTTTGCTGCTGCGATCACCTCTTCATCTGTTGCATCCAGACGTCCGTAACGGATATTTTCCATAATGGTTCCTGAGAACAGCCAGGTATCCTGAAGCACCATTCCAAACATCTCTCTCAGACTGCTTCTGTTAAAATCTTTGATGTCATAACCATCTACCTTAATACTTCCGCCATTGAGATCATAGAATCTCATAAGCAGTTTCACCATAGTTGTCTTTCCTGCACCTGTGGGACCTACAATGGCAATCTTCTGGCCATCCTTCACATCTGCAGAGAAATCATTGATAATGATCTTATCCGGATTGTAACCGAATTTTACATGTTCAAACTGTACATCTCCTGTAAGTGTATTAACGTCTACAGGGTTCTTCTCATTCTGACTCTCTTCCGGCTCCTCCAGGAATTCAAATACTCGTTCGGAAGCTGCTGCTGAAGACTGTAACAGGTTTGTAACCTGTGCGATCTGCTGGATTGGCTGTGTAAAGTTACGGATGTACTGGAAGAAGGACTGGATATCACCCACCTCAATACTTTTTTTGATTACAAACACGCCGCCCAGGAGAGCTACCATTACATATCCAAGGTTACCTACAAACTGCATGATGGGCATCATCATTCCTGAGAAGAACTGAGATTTCCATGCAGATTCATAAAGCTTCTGATTGTCTTTTTCAAATTCTTCTACTACATCATTCTCTTTGTTGAAAACCCGGACCACATTATGACCACCGAAGTTTTCTTCGATCTGACCGTTTACTTTACCCAGATAGCTCTGCTGATCCTGGAAGTATTTCTGGGAATGCTTCATGACAGTCTGGATGATGAACATGGAAACCGGCAGGATCAGAAGTGCTGCCAGAGTCATCCACACATTGATGGAAAGCATCATAATAAATACACCGATCAGGGTTGTCACTGATGTGATCAGCTGTGTCAGACTCTGGTTCAGACTCATCTGCAGAGTATCCACATCATTGGTGATACGGGAGAGGATCTCACCGTTTGTTCTGCTCTCATAATAGTTCAGAGGCAGTCTGTTGATTTTCTTTGAAATATCTTTTCTCAGATTATAGGTAACATCATTGGAGATCCCTGACATTACGAATCCCTGTACAAAGGAAAAGCATGCACTTAACACATATAATCCAAGTGTCCATAACAGGATCATCCCGATCTTTCCGAAGTCAATTTCACCGGTTCCGTTTACCTTGGCAACCAGGCCGTTAAACAGCTCTGTGGTCGCCTTACCTAAAATCTTAGGCCCTACAATACTAAACACAGTTCCCGCTACTGCAAAGATAAACATCAGTATAAAGCGGAATTTATATCGTCCCATATAACGGAAAAGCTTAGCCATGGAACCCTTGAAGTCTTTCGCCTTTTCGCCGGACATCATACGTCCACGTCCTCCCATAGGACCTCTTCTTCTCTGTTCGCTCATGCCAGTTCCTCCTCTGATAACTGAGATCTTGCAATCTGCTGATATACCTCACAATTTGCCATCAGTTCCTTATGAGTTCCAATACCTGCCATATGTCCGTCGTCCAGTACAATGATCTGGTCTGCACCAAGGATGGTACTGATTCTCTGGGCAACGATCACAGTAGTTGCATCCTTGGTGTACTCCTTCAATGCCTTTCTTAACTGACTGTCAGTCTTAAAGTCAAGAGCAGAGAAGCTGTCATCAAAGATAAATATCTCCGGATCCTTTGCAATGGCTCTGGCAATGGACAGACGCTGTTTCTGTCCGCCCGAAACATTGGTACCTCCCTGTGATACAGGAGATTCATATTTCTCCGGTTTGGTATCAATAAATTCTGTAGCCTGTGCAACCTCTGCTGCTTCCTTTACCTGTGCATCAGTAATCTCCGGCTTACCATAGCGGATATTGGAATCAATAGTACCTGAGAAAAGTACACCCTTCTGCGGCACATATCCCAGCTTATCACGAAGCTCTTTCTGAGTCATGTCACGGACATCCACACCATCCACTTTAACAGAACCCTTTGTCACATCATAGTATCTTGGGATCAGATTGATCAGGGTACTCTTACCGCTTCCAGTACTTCCGATCACTGCAATCGTCTGACCTTTCTTTGCTTTAAAGGAAATGTCTGTCAGTACATTCTCACCTGCTTCCGGGTAAGCAAAGGATACATGGTCAAATTCGATCTCACCTTTCACACTTTCTGACGGATGTACCGGAGTTTCCGGATCCTGAATGGAAACCTCTGTTTTCAGAACCTCATCAATACGAAGCGCTGCAACATTTGCTCTCGGGAGCATAATAGACATTGCAGTGATCATCAGGAAGGACATAATGATCTGCATTGCATACTGGATAAATGCCATAACATTACCAACCTGCATGGTTCCGTTGTCTACTGCATGGGCACCACTGTAAATAATAAGTACAGATACACCATTCATGATCAGCATCATAATGGGCATCATAAAAGTCATACATCTGTTGACAAACAGGTTTGTTTTTGTCAGATCCAGATTTGCTTTCTCAAAACGCTCTTCCTCATGCTTCTCACGGCTGAATGCGCGAATCACCGGGATACCTGTCAGGATCTCACGGGATACCAGGTTCAGTCTGTCGATCAGAGTCTGTAAGATAGTGAATTTTGGCATTGCCACCTGGAACAGCACAAAGATCACAATCAGGATCAGGCCAACTGCCACACCAAGGATCCATGTCATGGAAGAATCTGTGTTCAATACCTTGATCACACCACCAATACCAAGGATTGGCGCGTACAGAACAATACGGAACATCATTGCCATAACCTGCTGTACCTGCTGCACATCATTGGTGCTTCGTGTGATCAGGGATGCTGTGGAGAATTTGTGATATTCTCTGCTGGAGAAGCTCATAACCTTACGGTAAATGCTGTTTCTCAGGTCATGACCAAGTCTGCCTGCCACTCTGGCCGAAATAAATGTGACGCTAATCGCTGCCAGCATGATCACCAGAGCCATGGCAAGCATTCTGATACCTGACATCAGGATGTAATGCATCTGAATGGCATCCACATCTTTCCCCAGTGCTTCATATTCTGAAGCAACAAAGGAAACACCAGCCTGTGTCACAATAGACTCCGGCATATCTTTCAGCTTCTCATCCACCTGACTCATAATCTGCTGTACTGCTTTTTCCGGCATCTGCGTCAGCGCTGTCAACGGGTCTGTTCCCTCCGGAAGGCCCATCTGTGCAGCCATTGCCTGCCCCTGTTCACTGTCTTCGGAAAAGGCAGATACCATCATCATTGCCTTGGAGAAATCCTCATTTAAATTCTCTCTGGTTTCTTTGGAAATATCATCGTTTAATACCCAGGTATCATCTTCCTGTGTATAATTCTGTGAAACTTCCTTTTTCTGATCCTCATCCATAAAAATCTGAAGATTCTGCAAGGTTGAATCCCGAAGCTTATCCGGCACACTGTCTTCAATACCTTTCTGCTGGATACCTACATTAATGATCTTGGAGGTATAATCCGGCAGGGAAAGATCACAGTACGCCTGCAGAAACAGAAGTGCTATGATCAGGACAATGTATCCCGCTGATTTCTTCAGATATTTCATCAGTTTAATCATTGCTTGATTCCCTCTTTTCCTATTTTTAATGTATGTCTGTTTAAACTCACATGTCAGTTCTTTTGCAGACAATATTATTTTTTATCTGAACATGCTGATACAATTTTCTCAATCTGCTCCACCATGTATTTTTCAGTTTCTACCTGTTGACAGGTATCTCCGAAATATTATCCAGAATCTGCCCAAAAAACCTTCGTAAAAGACATAGCTCTGCTTCACTGAAATTGCTGAACATCACTTTTTCCACAGCTTTGCTTTCCTGCTGGAGCTCCTCCACGATTTTTCTTCCGTTTTCTGTCAGATATACACGCATAATGCGTTGGTCTTTATCATCACGTTTCCTGCAGACAATGTCGGCTTTCTCCAGACGCTGGATACTTACATTAACAGTGGGCGGTGTTACACCCATACGCTCTGCGATCTCCTTCTGGCTGCAGCCGTTATTTCTGTATACGATCATAATGATCGGCATCTGTCCCTGCTGGATACCGATTTCCCGTATACGCTGCATACATCTCATACCATATTGGCGGTTGATCTCCATAAAGAGAGCAGGCATGCTTTTCTCTTCTCGTTTCTCTTTCTTCTCCTCTTCCGGGCACCACATAACTTCACTCCTTTCCGGCCTCTGTCCTCTTTCAGGTCTGATATTATTCTTTAATTAGCCTGACTAATCATATATAATATACTTTTAGACAAAAAATGCAAGTGTTTTTTGTGCAGTTTATAATTATTTTAGATTTAGCTTTGATATTTCTAATTTTTTTTACTTCATTTTTTATTTTGTCTGGC
>ENA-OQAZ01000163-OQAZ01000163.1-human-gut-metagenome-genome-assembly--contig:-NODE-163-length-36317-cov-3.778889_pt1 | contig 36317 bp, 43 predicted proteins | sample MGYA00242737_ERZ504531 | MGnify/ENA primary metagenome ERZ504531 (study PRJEB26092, sample SAMD00036244) | human gut metagenome | host: Homo sapiens | study: EMG produced TPA metagenomics assembly of... | reverse complement strand
TCTATATATTTATCTGCGTATATATAGCTATTCATATATCATATCGTAAGTAGTATATTTGGATATTATCTCACTTCGTTCGATAAAGGTAATCGCTTAGCGATTACCGAATAGATAGTATCATTAAAGCGTGCGACTATTTCAATTTGAAAACTTAATACATCGGATTATGAGAATGATTAATGCAAAGTACCCAATTACCGAATTGAACATTAACAACATCCTTAAGTTCTTTCGGATTATTTATCGGAATTTACCTTCGATACGTTTTGAGATTATTGAAACCAAAAGTACTTTTCAATTCAAGTTCCACATCATTAAGTCAAACTTAAGTCCAGTAGAACGTTATTGGTTGAAGAGTAAGATTAAGAAATTCATCAAGTATGAAGACATTTAAGAGGGCCTTGTTCATTGTACTTCTAGGATTTACTATTTACCTTTGCTTCAGGAATTACAAACTTTCTCGAGAGGTTGATTCCCTGGAACTAGCGGTCAATGAAATCCCAGATACAGTATACACAGAGAAACCCTTCAAACCAGAGAAGAAGTACTCAGAAAAAGTTGAACCAGGTAAAATCTTAGTTCATGATAATAAGCAGCCAACTCTCTTTCCTGATTCCATGCTAAGGCAGCCAGTTATCAGTAACCAAGATTCCCTGGTTCAAATTGTTTTGAAGAAAGATAAGTTGAACTTAAGTCTGTTCAATAAGGAGACTAACACTTATTCAACTAGACTATTCCCAATCGACTTAGATAAGTACAACTACAACTGGTATGAAGGTCAATTAACTCGAAAGAAAGTTGCAAGGTTATCACTTAGTCCATACATTTATGGCAAATACAGACCTTTCAATAATCTCTTCGATATGGGAGCTGGTCTTTCAATCAAGACTAAGAGATTTAATTACAAATTCGGAGTCAATACCTTTTACTATCCGAAGATAAAATCTGGTATAGGTACTGACATCGAATTTCAAATAACGTATAACTTTTAGATATGGCAAAGACTATCTCAGAAACTAGAACTACTTTAACTCGAGAAGAGCTATCAAACTTATCCCGAGTTTCTAGTGATGTTTTCTTTTTTAGCCTTTTTTGCTATGTGATACATCCAGTAAGAGGAAAGGTAAGATTCGATTTATACCCATTTCAGAAATCAGTTCTCTACAATTTCATTGCCCAACGATTCAATATCATTCTCAAGTTCCGTCAGGCAGGAATTACAGAACTTATTTCAATGTACTGTCTTTGGTTGGCGATGTACCATCCCAACAAAAAGATAAACATTATCTCTATCAAAGACACAACTGCTAAGAAGGTGCTTAAGAAGATTAAGTTCATGTACAAGAATCTTCCATGGTACCTTCAAACTCCCATAATCAATGGTAGAGTTGGAGAATACGGTTCTGCTTCCATGATAGAATTTGATAATGGGTCATTTATTGAATCTATTCCGACATCATCCGAAGCCGGTCGTTCGGAATCCCTTTCTCTTCTGGTAATTGACGAGGCAGCAGTAGTAAGATGGGCTGCTCAAATTTGGGCTGCTGCATTCCCTACTCTTTCCACTGGTGGAGCTGCCATAGTCAATTCCACTCCTTATGGAGTTGGTAATTTCTATCACTCAACTTGGGTAGATGCCATTGCAGGAGGTAATCCATTTAACCCAATTCGATTATACTGGCAAATGCACCCAGAACGAGATATCAATTGGTATAACCAAATGTCTTCTGCTTTGGGAGCAAAACGAACTGCACAAGAAATTGATGGTGACTTCTTATCATCTGGTAATACAGTCTTCGACTTAGCCGATATTAAAGCTATCGAAGACTGCCTTAGTGATTACCCAGTTATTAAGAAGAGATTTAATGGTCAATACCGACAATTCTGTGAACCCGAATCAGATAAAGAATATTTCATTGGTGCAGACGTTTCAACTGGTAGAGCTTCTGACTACTCTTCATTTACTTGTATGGATAAGCTAGGAGAAGAACAAGTAGTATATAAGGGAAGAATGGCAGTGGGAGCTTATGCTAAGTTACTTGGTGATACTGGTAAGTTGTTTAACTGGGCAGTAATAGCTCCAGAATCCAATGACGTTGGTTTATCAGTAACTTCTAAGCTTCAAGACGAAGGCTACCCTAACCTTTACTACTACCAGAAGATGCTAAAGAAAAAAGGTAAAAGTAGACCTGAAATGGATAAATCCCCTGGTTGGTTAACCACCCAAAAGAATCGTTCAGTGATAATAGAAAACTTAGAAGAAGATATTCGATTAGATCACGTAACCATTAAGGACCCATTCTTTGTACAAGAAGCTTATACCTTCATATACGATGGTTTGGGCAGACCTGTTGCAATGGGTAAACATAGGGCTAATAATTCAGCGGTAGATGTAGACCTTGAAGGAGATGTATATGCAGATGATGATATCTTCGGAAAAGCAATATGTAATCACATAAGGAAAGGAAAAACTAACGTAATCGTACAACCAAGATGAAAAAGTACTTCAATTTTAGTTGGGGTTGGGGACGTAAGAAGGACCCTTCCAAGAATGGTACATCCTCTAATAAAGAGGAAAAGCCTGCCACACCAATTTCACCTGGTAGGGTTTCAGTTGACGATGATAGTGATAACTTAATTACATCATTACAAGGGTTGACTAAATTAGTTGAACCTCTTTTCGTGTTGATGTGATACCTTTAATTCGGGATTTATATAAAGTAAATCCTGATATGGGCATCGCATTGCAAGATATGTTTAAGTTAGCTAACACCAGTCATACAGTAACTTTCCCTAATAATACCGATGAAGAGGCTTCAAAGATGAGAGAACATCTTAAGAAAGCCACCAAGGGATGGACCAGATATACTGCTGGTATAGATGGTTTAGTTAACAAAATGATTGTTCAACTTCTTGTAAGTGGGGCAATATCAGTAGAAGGAGTACCAAATGATAAGCTTGATGGTTTGGCTACTATATTATTTCTTAAGCCAGAACACATCAAGTTTAAACGTGAATTAAATGGGGTGTATTCTCCTTACCAAAAGAATATGAATTTCTTTGTTAAGCAACAAGATTATATTAAGCTTAACCCAGAAACTTATTTCTATGTTGGTATGTTCAATGATACCGATGAACCTTATGGAGTTCCTCCATTTATGCCATCATTAGATTCTCTCAAGGGTCAGAATGATATGAAGGTTAACTTCAAACATATCATGGAGATTTGTGGTATGGTTGGTTTCTTAGAAGCTAAGATGCAGAAATCTCCACAAAGACCCAACGAGAGTATCAAAGCTTATGAATCTAGATTATACCATGAACTCAATATCCTTAAACGTAATGTTAAAGAGGGTATGAAGGATGGAGTAGTTGCTGGTACATAGATGACCATGAATTCAAACTTAACTCTACTACTAAGGAACTCGGTAATATCGAAAAGCCTTGGAATATGAACCAACAATCTGTAGCAAATGGGTTGGGAGTTAATGGCTCTATCATTGGGGTATCATCTACTACGGGTGAAGGTGCAACGGGTATAATGCTGTCTAAGATGATTAGCCAGTTAAAAAATATCCAAATGCTTGTAGCTTATGTATTGGACCGACTTTATTCTCTAGAACTGCGTCTGGCAGGCTTTAATAATAAGGGGATGAAGATTGATTGGGGAACTTCTACAGTTTCTGATGAAGTTAAAATCCAACAAGGTCTTCAGTATAAGATACAGAACCTTGACTTATTGTATAAGGCTGGTATCATTAGCCAAGAGCAATATGCTTGGGCAATGGGTTATGATTCACCAGATGAAAAGGAACCAAGAGTTTCACTTGAGGACCAATTTGCTAAGGGAGGTAATATAGACCCACAAGAGGTACCAAGAAGAAACAAAGGCAGGATGATAAAAACCAATCTGCTCGTAGGTCAAGAGATAAGAATAACCCGGCTCCTTCTCGAGGAGACCAAAATACTAAAGCAAGATGAGTAAATTCACAAAGAAAAACAAAGAGCATCTTGATTCTATGGTGATAGGTCAAGGCCATACCATTATGGCTGGGTATATCCCAGAAGCAGTGGGAGCCAAGGCTTTCTCAGAGAATTATTACAAATGGAAAAACCCTACACCGGATTCCATTGCTCAATTTGGATTTTGGGGAGGGATATAGATTATAATACTTATTATCCCAACCTGGACAAATCGGAATTAACTCCTAAGGACGAAGAGTTTATCGAACCAATGTTCAGATTACTTTCAGAAACGATTGTATCTAAGAATTGGAACCCGACAGACTTTGGACAGAACGGAGTACTAAAGGCTTCTATGAAGATGTTGCTTGGTCAAACAGTAAACTGTGACCATGAAACTAACATAGGTAATGCTATCGGTGCTGTATCTCAGGTAATGTGGCAAGAGTCTTACAAAGATGGAAGCTTCACTATACCTGCAGGTATCAACGGTATTCTGAAAATTGATGGTAAAGCCAATCCAAGGATTGCTAGAGGTATACTTATGGAACCACCCTCAATTCACAGTAACTCTGTCACAGTACAATTCAAGTGGGATAAATCACATCCTCAAATGGAGGATAACGAATTCTATCAGAAACTCGGTACCTATGATTCTAAGGGAGTGATGGTACGTAGAATGGTTACTGAAATAGTTCGTTACCTGGAGACTTCATTGGTATCTCATGGAGCTGATTCTTTTGCTCAAAAAATCGGTTCTGATGGTAAGATTATTAATCCTACCTTTGCTAAAAGAACTTGGGCATCTTATGAAGAATACAGAGACGATAAATCGAAGCAATACTTCTTTACCGATTATAAATCTGACCTAACTTCTTATCAAGAAAAGGACGATACTCAAGGTTCTTTTAATGATAATGATGCCAAGGATAATCAATCAAACGAAAAAAATAGTATGAACGAATTACAAAAATTTCTAGAGAGCCTCTTCGGGGATAATCTGCTTACCCTTGAGGAAGGTAAAAAAATGAATCAGGAAACAGTAGTTGCCTGCATTCAAAGTTTGGTATCATCCAGAAACGAATTGCAAACTTCGGTAGATAATCTTACTACAGAGAAAACTTCTCTTACGGAACAGATTACCAACTTGAATGCCGAAGTAGCTAACTTGAAGGAAATGGCAACCGTAGGAAAGAATCACATTGCTTCTCTACGTGAAAATGCCGTAGAAACCTACAAGAAGTTGATGGGTGATAAGGTAGATGAGACAATCGTTACGATGCTCAATGCCGAGACTACTGGTATTACTACCCTTATTTCCTTGACCAAGGATTACCAAGCTCGCTTGGAAGAGAAGTTCCCTCTCACTTGCTCAAAATGTGGTTCTAAGGACGTCAACCGTGCTTCCTCAATTGCTGAGGATGATACCGAGGGTAAAACTGGAACCCAGGGTACTGATACCCAACGGAATTCAGAATCTCCGAGTACTAAGAATGTAATCGATAACTTGTATCGAAACAAAATCAAATAACTAATATAAATAATCCGCGTTATGGAAAAAACTAAAATCGTAAACGACCCTCAGCAACTTACTCTCTTTGGGGAAAGAACCCCGAGAGCGGTGATTTACAAAAGTGAGTCACACAAATTGCACCAGGCTTTCAATGTTAAAGCTGGAGAGAAAATCGTACAGGGTATGCCAGTAGCTTTGAATGAAGAAGGTTTGATTTACCCTTGCACTGATACAGCTACTCAAGTTTATTTGGGTGTAGCAGTAACGGATAACGTTAACCCTGCTTATCAACCTCAAAGAAATTTCCCGGTAGAGGTAACAGTAGCTATGGAAGGTTACATGATTTGTAACTGGGTATCAAACGGAAATATCGAAGCTGGCTATGTAACTCCCGATGGAGAATTGCTTAACGATAGATTCGTAAAAGCTAACCAAGCAACTTCAACCCAGTTCATTGCCCTTAATCCAGCAGAAGAGGCAAATGAGGTAATTCAAGTACTCATCAAATAAGAGAAAAGAAGTTATGGAAAATAAAATAGATATTACAAAGTTGAAGGCTCAAGATTTTATGAATGAGCTGCCGGAAATGGTAAGAAGCTTGGAAGCTGTTCGTTCCGGTTCACAGGACAAGAAGCCTGTAGAGGTAACTTTTGGAGAATTGGTTACCGGTAAATGGGGTATTTCAGAAGATGAACTTTTTGAAAAGATGGGCATCAATCCAAAAGTGGACACGATGCAGAACATCTTTACAATGCCCCAACAGAATATTCGTTGGATTGTTCCGGAAATCATCCGTGCTGCTATCACATTGGGTATGCGCCAGGCTCCGTTCTATCCAAATATCATTGCATCTGACCAACCAATCAATGGTTTACAAGCAATCATGCCGATGGTTAACATGTCGGATGCTGCCCCTGCAAAGGTTAATGAGGCAGAAACTATCCCATTGGGTGATGTTAGCTTCGGACAGAAATCAGTTAGCCTCTTCAAAATCGGAAAAGGTTTCAAACTTACTGATGAAGTTCGTAACTATGTTTCACTCGATGTCTTGGGAATCTACCTTCGTGATTTTGGTGTTCAGTTGGGTTATGCTCTGGATACTTTGGCTATGGACGTTGCTATCAATGGTAACAACCCTGATGGCTCTGAGTCTGCCCCGGTAATCGGTGTATACGAAACAACTAACGGTATCACTTACAAAGACCTTCTGCATATTTGGGTACGTGCTGCTCGTATGGGACGTAACTTCCAAACTATGATTGGTGGTGAAGACCAGGCAATCGAAATGCTGAACTTGCCGGAATTCAAGGATCGTCACTCTGGTACTACAGAAGCTACCCTGAATGTTAAGTCTCCTGTTCCCAAGAATGCTGACTTCTACATTCACCCGGGTACACCCGACCAACAGTTGCTGTTGATTGATACATCTGCTGCCTTGATTAAGCTTACTGCTCGTCAGTTGATGCTTGAATCTGAAAGAATCGTTTCTAACCAGACTCAGGCAATCTATGCAAGCTTGACTACTGGCTTCTCTAAGATGTACCAGGATGCAACTCTGTTGCTGGCTGCTGACAAGAAGTTCTCAGAATTCGGTTTCCCCGAGTTCATGAACGTAGACCCATATTTGATGGTTAACCTAGAATAATAAGGGACGTCCGGTTTCATCTATATAAATTCCCTGAGAGGGTAGGTAACTAAAAAGACCTATCCTCTCTTTAATCATTTTTAAATCTTAGGAAATATGGCTAAAGATAAATATACAGTAACTGTGGGACCAAGAGCTTACAGTTTTCATGACCAATCAACTGGTATTACCGTTTGTAGAGGAGAAGACAAGGAACTCTCTCGTCGTCAATTCCGTGCACCAAAGATTCAGAAGGCAATTGCCTCTGGCCATCTGATTATCATTGCTGATAAATCAGAAATCGAAAAGTATTCAGAGGCCGACATCGAAAAGTTGGATAAGAGACTGAATGCTCAGTTCAAGAAAGGCATGACTCTTGAAAAACTTGCAAAGGGGTATTCCCTGGAAGAACTGAAACTGGTAGCAGGTCTTCATGAAATCGTTGCCGAGAAAGATGATACAGTAGAAACAATTCTTCAGGCTTTGCTAGAAGAATTCGAATCCTCTTCTAAAGGGTAATCTATGAAAACTACATAAGACAGACTAATATGAATAACAATCTGGACTTTTTGTACGTTACGTCAGGTCTGGAAGTTTCATTCAGAGTCATATCCAAAGTCCCGGCCAAATCTATTTTTGACTGGGACTTTGGCGATGATAAGGGAGAGGTTTTCAATGGTGGAAGACATGTTTCCTATTCTTATGAAACTCCCGGTTTCTATACCGTAACATTACATGTAACTAACTCTAGCGGTTTAGATATCACCGTAGATAAGACTCTGGTAGTTTGTGATTATGGGCATACGGCATTAGCGATACAATATATAACTTAATCGACCATTATATCCCTTCAGAAATATCTGATGGGATGACCCGGGAAGAGAAATCTATTTATATCACTAAGTGGCAATATTACATTGGACCTCTAGTAAACCATACAATTGCACCCGATAAGTATACGGATGAATTATGGTATGAAGCACTAGAAAACCAATTAATAATGGAATTGGCAGCATGGGATTTTCTCAATGTGAAGATACTTAATCTATTAACGAGTACTTCCGAATACTTAAGTCAATTAACCTCTACCAAAGAACAAACTGGTGATGGTACTTCTAAACCTGAACTTGCTCGTGGTGATAGGATAAAACAAATCACTACTGGGCCCACTGAAGTGCAATATTATGATACCTTGGCAGATGCTACAAGTTCCCTATGGAAAACACTTTCTCAAGCAATGCAACCGGGTGGATTAATAGATGAATTAAGGAAGAACCTTTGTATGTTAGCTTCACGATTGGAAATCTACTTACCGTTCTGTGATGAAGTATTTAGAACCGTAGTCCCAAAAGTAGTTAACAGAAGGCAACCTGGAGTATTAGATGGGCCAAATCCAAGTGCTCCAGTGAAGGGTGGTAAGAAATCAATTCTAACTAAGTTATGACAAAAGAACCTGGAGAATGGTAAAGAACCGCTCTTGGGATAGATACAAGAAAATTATCACTGACTTCTTAGATTGGGATGCTGGTAGCAATCCATAACCTGGGCCAAACATGTTAATCAGCTTCTCAGTCATGCCGAAGACAGTATACCTAAATATTATAACATCCAAATCGAGGCATTATGTTACTACAATGCTTTCAGAAACTGGCCTATCAATAAGGCAACTATTTCAGGAGAATTGGATGATGAAAACTTATCAATACTAATTTCTAAATCTTATATAGAACAAATCGGTTATCTTACACCGGAAGGTTATTGGGATTTTAATTGGGAACAAGATAGGTTTGTAATTAATGGTATAACGTATAAGCCTTCTGGAGATACTCAGACTGCTCAGGCAAAGGATGAGGCTTTAGTTTTCATGATTATCCTAAAGAGAGACCGAGATACCAAAGTTGAATTTGTAGAATAAAAATAAAGTATATGGCAAAGATGTTAGTACTGAGGTGGACACCAATTACTACAAACAGTGGAATTTGGTTTGATAGTAATCTGGTTATCCTCAATGGTACCTCTGGAGTTCATATTGAAATGAAAGGTAATGGCAATGATGTAACGGCATTTCAATCGATGACCGGAAACAAATTTGTCACCTGCTTTCAAGATTACTTCGGGGATATCTGGGATAAAATAATACCTCATCCTGGTATAGGCCAGGTAATAAAGTTCCGTGTAAATAGGCTTCCTGATTATGCTTGCATACGGGGAGATATTGAGGACGGTGGAGATGTAGACCCAGAAAATCCGGATGTACCAATGAATGCCTTCTGTGGTTCAGAGGGAGAACCATTCAGGGATATCGATTTTGAATTCTTACTGGGCCGTCAACGTGCAGTAATTAATCCTTAAATTTTATAAAATATGTATGTAAGTAAGTATTATACCTGCGAAGAAATAGACCAGCGGTTATTACAGGGTTACTATGATGACTTTGTTAAAGCTGGCTTTGGAGGAACTATAAATGAGTTCTGGGCTTCGTACTTTCTATCAAGAATAAGGTAGATAAGAAAGAAGGATACGACTTATCGAAAAATGATTTTACCGATGAGTTGAAGGCTAAACTTGATGGCATCGAAGAACATGCAAATTATATCACTAAAGTTTCTCAGCTTGAGAATGATTTGAAATATCAAACCGAGGAAGAAGTTAAACAGATGATTAGTGATTTGGTTGATGGTGCTGATGATGCCCTTGATACTCTTAAAGAGTTGGCAGAAGCATTGGGCAATGACCCCAACTTTGCAACTACTATCACTAATAAATTAACCGACCTTCGTACTGCTTTAACCGAAGAGGTTAATCGTGCTAAGGAAGCCGAAGCTGCTCTGGGTGCTGCAGTAGCTGCAGTTCAGGATAACCTAGAATATGGGTTAGACCAAATCAATAAGAAGATTGATACGGTTAAGGCAGACTTAAAAGCTGAAATCGACAGAGTTGAGAAGAAGGTAGATAAGAATGCCGAAGACATCAAAGACCTTGAAGATAAGGTAAATCAAGGTAATGGTGAACTTGAGAAGGAACTCAAGGACCTTATCCAAAAGGAAAAAGATGAACGTATTGCTGCCGATAATGAGATTAAGGAAAGTGTAAATGACCTTAAAACTCTCCATATCAATGATAAGGCATCCCTTGAGTCAAAGATTGCAGAAGAAACTGCAAATCGTACTAACGCAGATACTGTACTGGATTCTAAGATTAACGAAGAAATCACTAATCGCCAGGCAGATACTTTAGCTCTTCAAGGTAAAATTGACCAAGAGAAGGTAGACCGTCATTCTGAGGACCAAGTTCTTCACAATGAAATCTCTAAAGAGGTAACAGACCGTACCAATGCAGATAATGCTCTTCAAGGTAATATTGATAAAGAAGTTCAGGCCCGTACTGTTGCAGACCAAGTATTACAGAACAATATCGATTCAGAGGCTACTACTCGTGCTGCTCAGGATTTAGTTCTTGAACACAAAATCGAAGATGTAAAAGAGCAGGGTGTAGAAGACAAGGAGCAATTGCTTAATGCTATTGCTGCCGAGGCTGCTGCTAGAGAAAAAGGTGATAAAGATCTTGATACTAAGAAAGTAGATAAACGTGAAGGCTATTCTTTGACTAAGAATGACTTTACCGATATACTCAAAGCTAAACTTGATGGGATTGAGGAAAAGGCAAATTATATTACGCATCTTTCTCAGCTTATCAACGATTCTGGTTTCCAAACTGAGGAAGAGGTAAATGCAGCTATCCAAAAGATTATTGGTTCTGCTCCAGAAGTACTTGATACTCTTAAGGAAATTGCTGATGCCCTTGGAAATGACCCCAACTTTGCTGCTACCATTACCAAGAAATTGGCTGCAATCACAGAACAGGTTAACCAAGAAATCGAAGACCGAATTGCGGGTGATGAGGCAAACAGTGCTGAGGTAGCTGCTGAAGTTCAAGCTCGTAAGGATGCTGATACAGCTCTTGAAACTAAACTGAAAGAATATGTAGACAATAAGTCTGCTATTGGTGATGCTGCACTCGGAGTTGTAAGAGATAACCTTAATAAGGAAATCCAAGACCGTAAAGATGCAGATGCCGCAATTCAGGCTAACTTGGATAAGGAGATTGCCGAAAGAAAGACTGCTGATGAAGCATATACTCAAAGTTTGGCTAATGTTAACCAGCGTATCTCAGACTTGGCTTTGAGTATGCAAGAGTCTATCAATACCTTGCGTAATGAGCTTACTGAGCAGGTAAATGCCAATACTACGGCAATCGCTACTAATCAACATAATATAGAAAGAAATTCAGAGGCAATCACAAACTTAACTAAGACTGTAGGTGATAACTACAAGGAAGTTAAGGATATGATTAACGAAGAAATCGTTGACCGTACGAATGCCGACAGTGCTTTGAGTTCTCGTATCGATACTCTCAATATTGACCTTAATACTGAGAGTGTAGAAAGAAAAGCTGCAGACCAAGTTCTTCAGGTAAATTTGGATAGAGAAGTAGCAGACCGTACTGCAGCCGATAAAGCCTTGAGTACTGAGTTTACGGCTAAATTGGATAATGCTAAGCAGGCTTTGGAATCTGAGGTAGCTAGCCTTAATACTAAGCTTGAACAAGAAAAGGAAAACCGTATTGCTGGTGATAATGCTTTGGGAGTTCGTATTGATTCTCTAGAGGCAGGTAATACCGATGCTATGAATGAATTAAAAGCAAAGGTAAATGCTAATACTACTGCTATTAATGCAGAGAAAGACCGAGCAATTGCCAAAGAGACTTCACTTGAGGCAAAGATTGATACCAACCTTCAGAACCATAAAGATGATATGGCGGGTATCAACCAAAATATACTTACCGAAAAGAATGACCGCTTAGCTGGTGATACTGAGTTGCAGAATAATATCGATAAGGAAGCTACAGAACGTGCTAACCAAGATACCCTTATTAATAATGCTATTGCTCAGGAAAAAGCAGATCGAATTGCTGCTGACCAGGCAATGGATGGAAAGAAGGTAGATAAGGTAGACGGTAAAGTACTTTCTTCAAATGACTTTACTGACTTGCTATATGCCAAGTTGGATGGCATCGAAGAACATGCAAACTACATCACTAAGGTATCTGAGTTATTAAACGATTCAGATTTCCAGAGTGCTGAACAAGTAGAGGCAGCTATCCAAAAGATTATTGGCTCTGCTCCAGAGGTACTTGATACTTTGGCTGAGATTGCTAAGCTCTCGGTGATGACCCTAACTTTGCAGCAACTATGACTGCTAAGCTTACTGAGTTGGAGAATAAGCTTGAAGCTGAAAAGAATCTGCGTGAACAAGGAGATAATACTCTGCAACAGACTTTCACTAACTTAAGTAATACTCTTACTACTACGGTAAATGAGTTGAGAACTTTCGTAACTGAAACTCGTACGGAGCTGTTAACTTCCTTGAATGCTACCAATGCTCTGGTAACTCAGAATGCTGCTAATATTCAACGTAATCTGGAATTGATTCAGGGTATTCAGGATAACATTAATGGTAACTATACTGCCATTACCGATTTGCTGAATAATGAAATCGCTGCTCGTAAGGCTGAGGATATTCGATTAGAAGCAAAGATTGACCAGAATACTTCTGACTTAAATACAGAGAGAGAGGAAAGAAAGGCCGCAGATAAAGTTCTCCAGGATAACATTGATGCAGAAGAAGCTGCCCGTATTGCTGCCGATACAGCTTTGGGTAAACGTATCGATAAAGAAATTCAGGACAGAACCGATGCTGATACTGCCTTAGATAATAAATTCACTAACATTACCGATGACCATGAAGAAAGACTGGTAGCTGAAGAAGGTACTTCTGATGCTTTGCCTGATACCATGGTTACCGATGTTAGTGCTGTAACAAGAACTGGTACCCAACTTTCTTTCAAGGTAAAGACTTCAACCAAGGATAATGCAAATAACCAATATGGTGAAGAAGTAGAAGCTACCAAGAACTTACTCCCGGTAACTCAAACTCTTGCAGGAGTTATGTCTGCCGCAGACAAGGTTAAGTTAGATGGGTTAGACCCCAATTCTCTGACGGATATCTCTGCAGCTTCAGATGCTAATAAGGTAACAGTAACCGTAACTAAGGATAACGGTTTGAATGCTGATACTACCGAAACTTTCGATTTGCCTCAGGTATCGGCTACTAAGGCTGGTACGATGACTGCTAAGGATAAGGTTGAGTTAGATAGAATCTCTACGGCTAACTTTGCTCTTGGTGCAGTAACTCCCAATGAAACTACTGTTGGCATAGCTGCTACTAAGACCGTAGTTGAAGATGGTACAGTAGAACAGAATCCTATTACATTGCCTGCCTCTACTGCAGAGAAAGCTGGTGTACAAACTGCAGCAGATAAGAAGCTGTTTGATTCTATACCAGATAATATTATTATCTTATCTGGTGATAAACCAGTTGAGGTAGGTCAACAAAGCAGTCATGTTACTTTAACTCATAATTTCTCTTCTAAAAAAGAAGAGGGTATTTATACTCATGAGCCTGAAGATTATAAGACTACTTATATCCCAGCAGCTACTACAGAGAAAGCTGGTGTAATGACCGCCCAAGATAAAGTTAATCTAGATGAGACATTACCCAATGCTATTGCTCAAGAGGTTCAGGACCGTAAAGATGCTATCGAAGCTTTGGACGGTAAATCAGAAGCCGCTCTTGCTCAAGAAGTAGCTGATAGAAAAGCTGCAGATACTGCTTTAGATACCAAGTTTACTAAAGCTGTAAACGATGAAGCAACTGCTCGTACTTCTGCTGATACTGCATTGGGTGCAAGGATTGATAAAGAGATTGCTGATAGAACTGTGGCAGATACTGCCCTTGATAATAAACTGCAGAATAACATTAACACTCTAGAAGCTAAGCATGATGCCTTTGTAGCAACTAAGGGTAAGGCTAATGGCTTTGCTCCATTGGATGGGAAGGGGTTAGTACCTGCTAACCATTTGCCTTCATATGTAGATGATGTACTTGAAGTATATGCTACCTATGATGTAAGCCCCACTGGAGGTCTTACTAATGTTCAATTGTATACGGATGCAGGTCACCAAACTCCCGTAGTTGGAGAATCTGGTAAGATTTATATAAATGTTGCCGATGGTGAACCTCCATACCAATTCCGTTGGTCAGGTACTAAATTCGTAGACAGTAATACTTCGTCTCTTATCATTGGGGAAATCGCAGGTACTGCTTTCGAAGGTAGTAGAGGTAAGCATCTTGAGGATGTGGTATCTAGCATGCCTAAAAATTTAATTAGTAAGGTTTCAATAGCTAACAAAAATAAGCGTAATATTATTATCTTATGTAACTATTCTGCTACGGATGGTCAAGGGCATTACATTGATAAACCGATGGGATGGTAATCCTTCTAACCCCAGCCACTACTCGAGAAGCTGGTCTGATGGATGCCGATAGTGTAATAATGCTTAATCAAACCTTACCAGATGCTATCGAAGCTGAACAAGAGGCCCGTATTGCAAAAGATAATGAGATTAAAGCATCATTGGAAACCGTACCAGAAATACTCTTGGCAAAATCTAGTAATGAACCGGGTAGTCTTCTTAATTTAGGTTTTACTACTACTGGCATATCCATTAATTACTGGTATGCAAAAAAACAGCAGAATGGACATTACCAAGTTAATGATTCTCAATCTAGTATTTTACTCCCAGCAGCAACTAAAACTGCTGCTGGTGTAATGACGGCATCCGATAAGACTAAACTTGATAACACAGTACAAGGCTTGGCAAATGAGATTACGGATAGAACCAATGCTATCAATCTCTTCGTACAGAATTAAAAACTTACGTAGATGGATTGATTGCCGATAAGGGTTCAGATATAACTGCCCTGGAAACTAAGGTAAATAATCACATTGCCAATAAATCTAATCCTCATACAGTTACTAAGGCTCAAGTTGGTTTGGGTAATGTTAACAATACATCGGATGCAGATAAACCAGTATCTACTGCTCAGGCTGCTGCTATTGCCGATGCTAAGGCTGCAGGTACTGCTGCTCAAACTGCAATCAATAACCATGCAGGTCTAAGGAATAATCCTCATGTAGTTACTCGAGCTCAGTTAGGATTGGCAATTACAGATAATGTAGTATTTGCTAAAACTACGGCACCATCCGGTTTCTTCAAAGAATCTTCAGATATTCGACTCAAATCTAATGTTAAAGATTTGAATCATACTCTGGAACAGATTTGTCAGATACCAACTAAATCTTTTGAAATAGCTGGTAAAGAGGATGAAGGAACTATTGCTCAAAATCTGGAAGCATTGGGATTTGGCAAATATGTGGATGAGACTCCAGTAGAGAAATCTACTGTACCTAATCCAGAGGAATTCGAAACTTTGGAAATCAATGGGGAAGAGTATGTACTCGTAAAACAAGTTAAATATCACAAGATGTCAACTTTGGCAATTGAAGGTATTAAACTTCTCTACGATGAGATTAAGGCTTTGAAGGCTGAGATTCAAGAACTTAAAAATAAATAATCATGGGAGAGATAGCAACCTGGAGTGCTGTCAAAACTAAAGTAGGCCTTGGTAAGACAGGAAATGACTGCCTACCAAGGCTGAATTGTTAGCACTCTCCTCGACAGGAACCGGGGAGAATTATGTGGGGTTGGAACTATCCAATGCCAGTTCCTATGGAAATAATGAATGTGTCAAACTCGAAGATATTCATAAGGTAACCTATAAGTATACTTTTACTACTAGATACAGTAGTGTAAGCTTCGATGCTTTGGGTAACCCAAGCTCTTCTAATCAGGGGTTTGGTTTTATTTCTACAAAACAGAAATATTGGGATGGGGTAGCTAATGGGTCTGAAATTACGGTAAATTATGTTATTAGTAATACACCCACATGGGTAACTAATCACGGTAATCAAGTACCTCCTTGGACTGCTTCGGAGAATCTGGGATTAACCTCTCGGTCAGATTCCAATACTCTTGTTACACAGAGCGAATCTGGTAAAACTTTTAAAGTAACTTTTACTCAAGCTGCAGCTTCTCAATCTTGGAGTTATGGGTTTAGTGTAAATCCAACTTCTATGTCTTTTGGGGCAACTGGAGGTACTAAAACCTTTACGGTAACTTCATACAAGCAAGAATTAAGAAATGGCCATAATTATGGTAACCAAATTTCTTTAACTTATACTAGAGCTAATGGAGGAAGTATATCCGGTACCGGTACTTCTGTAACTATGGGTAATAATACTTCTACCAGTACACGAAGTGGTACGGTAACCTTAACCCAAGCTGAAACAGGGAAGAAGTTAACCGTATCTTGTTCTCAGTCGGCAGGTTATAAAAGCTACAGTGAAATTACTGCAAGTGGTGGAGCTGTAACCGATATACCTGCAAGTGGAGGTACAAGAAGTTCATTTACTACTTTGCCAACTTATTCCCAGACCTGGGGATGGAATGGTTCTACAACGGGAGGAGGTACGATTACAAGTGGTGCTAATATTAGTTATGGTACTGCAGTTAGTGCAGGTTCTTTGGGAACTACGGTTAAATCTAAAACCCAGGTAGGAACCCTTACTGGTACCTTATCACTAAATGGTAAAACCAAATCTGTAAGTGTACCAGTATACCAGGCAGCAAACGAATTTACTGGGTATACCTATGGTTCTTGGAGTGTAAGCTTAACGGCAAATTCTTATACCATCGGTAATACTGGAGGTAGTGTAACTTTGTACCCCAGTGCAAGTAGACCCAGGTATGCTAACTATACCTCAGGTTCAAATACAAGGGATGGCTCTAATAGTGCTACTCCAAGTTTAAGTACCAATGGTACCTCAGGATTTAGTCTATCAGGTACTACACTTCGTGCTTCTGAGAATACCAGTACAAGTAGTAGGTCTATTAGAGTTACTGCTTCTTATGAGGGTGCTTCCGATTATGTGGATATCACTCAGGGAGGTGCAAGTGTATCTTATAATTATTATTTTAATTGGAATGGTGCTGGTGCAAGTGAATCCATTCACCATGCTGCTTCAGGGGATACTTTATCTAAGACTTTTATATCCTATAAGAAAAAAGTAATTAATGGTTCCGAAACTTCAGATACTTATGATGTAGGTGTAAGTTTGTCTGGTACTCCCTCTTGGTCTTCTGTTACAGTTAGTGGTAAGACTGTATCAAGTAAAGCTTCAGAGAATATCGAAGAATCATCAAGATCTGCTACGGTTACAGTTACTCAAAGTGAATCAGGTAAAAAACTTACACTTGATATCACTCAGAATGCTGCAACAATTATCTATGAATACGTATTTAATTTGGATACTATCAATTCTTAAACCTGGTAGACTTCATGCAAAAGAATCCGGGTGCAGTTTCATTTGGTTTAAATTTAATAAATAGAAAATGATTATGGACGAAAGAACATTGATTTTCCAAAAGTTACAAAAGGGTGAAGTAATCTTTACCTTAGAGAAAGACAGAAGGTCTGGTTATCCCATTTTCGATACCGCAAAGATTGTAAAGGTAGGCGAGAGTAAACCCATGGCATCCGGTACTAAAGATGGCTTTGTTAATAGTATCGAATTAGTGATCCAAGATTCTGTATCACAGCTTACAATATACCTACCTTCACAATCCAATGAGGGTATTTATAATGGGGTATATTATACTACCGATATAGTGAATATAATTAATGAGGTACTATGCAAAAACAAAATGCCTTAAATATACTTAACAATCGACCAAAGTTTGAGGCAGTTGTTTCTGAATGTGATAATATTCTCAATTCAATTAATCAATCCCAATCTGCTCAAAGTAGACCTGCTCCGGAGTTTGATGAATTTCGGCAATATATAGATCAACGGATAACCACGCAAGAAACTCTTTTACAAAGAATTGCCCAGGAGTTGGGATTGGATAAACCTAAACAACAGTAAGAATTATGCCAAGTAAGTCGGTTAATATTACACTATCGACTCCAGTTGGCCCTCTAGAAATATACGTAGATAAACGAGAACAAGCTCGTGCAGAAAGGTTGATTGCCAAAACTCCAAGTATCTTAACCGAAGGCTATGCGAAAGGTACAGAAAAGTTTGGTAATCAACTTCTTCGTATAGTAAGACGAAGTTTGAATACGGGTGTTCCACCACCCGGTACCCATACTTCTTGGCCAAAACATGCTCCAGGTACTGTAAAGAAATATGGGGAGCATACTCTATTACGACTCACGGGTCAATATGCTAAATCCGTTACTGTAGTAAAGACCAAGAATAGAACTTTCGTTGGTTTACCAATTGGAATCAAGAAGATTACCTATACTGGTAAGACTTCAAGAAAGACTTTGAATCAGATAGCTATCATGTTAGAGTATGGTAGCAGAGATGGTAATTTACCACCTCGTCCTCTTTGGAATCCTGCATTTAAGCTGCTGGTGGAAAAGCTGCCTTACAAAAGGAAATACGAAATGAAGTTAGAAAAGAAATAAGGAAAGTTAAAAATGGCAGCAGACTTTGAAATATCTTCATTATCCGGAACTGGTACTGCAACTATTAGGGTAAAGCCTAAGGCAGTAAACGAAGACATGAATAATATAAAAGAGCAGGTTCTCAAGGTAGTAGTTCAGGGTGTAGAAAGGGAAGTAACTCTGGTACAAAAGGCCGCTCCTAAAATAGTAGAGACCTGGGGAACTTATTTTAGTATCACTCCAGAAACTACTTCCCATACTTTCGATGGTACTAAAAGGGGTGAGACCCTAGAAATAGGTGTATACAGTTACCAACAGAAGTTTATCGATAATAAGCCTCAAGATGAATATCGTGCTGTAGATTGGAAAGTTGAAAGCTCCTCAGATTGGTTAGAGGTAACCCAAGAAATTGGAGAAGCTAATGCCGCAGGTAAGCTTACTATCAAAACTAAATCTACTAATCAAGAACATAACCCCAGTAACTATGACCCCTTGGAAAGAACTGCTATAGTTAAGATTATCTCACAGCAAGAACCTAACACTGAGATAGTTTTAAATATAACTCAATCTCCAGGTACTAGAACTACTAAGTATGGCTTTGAACCAACCCCGAATATACCATTCCCAAATCTTGGTCAAAATACTAGTACTGCTCAGATTAGTAATGTAAAGGGTTATCAGTACTACCTTATCAACGGTATTCAAGTTGCTAAATTTATAAAACAATTTAAGATAACCGATATAAGTAAGACAATAGAGGGTCAATTCCCTGGAGGTATTGGTTCAGAACCAATACCCTTTAAAGTATGGCTTACCGATTATCCTTCAAATATTGCTACTCAATGGGTTAGTGAATTAAATTGTGTTGGTCATTTACAAACCCTAATGAGTGGTTTTGGAGGTATTCAGGTAACTTATAATGGGTATATTAATAACAATGGCAATCAAAGTGTTCAGTTAAATATTAGATTAGGACTTTAATGGTAAACTCAGAAGAAATAGTAGAAAGAACTTTTTATATCTCTCTACTTAGTACAATGTTGGAAATGGGTCTTACCTTAAACCCAGAAGACTTCTTACCTTTGTCTCAAGAAAACGAAAAAAGATTTCAAGAGGCAATCAAAGGTATGAAGAAGTTTATACCACTTTTTGGTATAGGGAATAATCAAGTAAAAGGCCCAAAGACTCTCCCAAGAATAACCATAGAACTACAGGGTTATTATGCTGGAGATATTGGTGTGAATAAATACATCATTGGTGATAAACTTGAGGATGGTAATTACCAAGCTTCAGAGTTTCCTTATGAAACTAAGGATATTACCATAGATGTACATCTGGTTTCTCAAACACAAGCAGATATGAGATTGCTACATACAATCTTATATACCGGCTTACCTGCCAGAGGATACGTGAGACCATACTTCAATGACTTAGAGGAATGGGAAAAGGGCAGGCTTGCTCCTACCGGAAACCTATTCATTGAGATTGGTAATTATTATGACCATCCAGATGTAGAGCATGGTATACTTGAGAAGGTATACACCTATGTATGTAAGGACGGTATTCTTCCAGAAAAAGCTTTGGGAGAAGGTACTCTTACACCTATCAAGGATATATCGGTTCTTATTGGATTGTTAGAACAAAACGAAAATGAGATGCTAGAGTTAAAAGTACCTAAGGTATAGGTACAATACTCTAGGGTATAAATTAAACGAGTAATTAACTTTAATCACAATAGAATTATGCCAACTTCACCTCATGTTGATTTTAAGTTTAAGAACAACAATGTTCTTCAAACTACTCCCATGTTAGGAGTTTCTTGTGTATTGGCTAGAACTACTAAAGGTCCATACGATGACCCTTCAGAAATCATCTCTACATTCTCTCAGTTCCAAAGAATCTATGGTTCTGAAATTGTACCCGATGGTTCTGTATCAAATATCGAAAAGGCTTTGCAAGGTGGTTCTAAGCTTCGTGTTATTCGAGTACTTGGCAAAGGAGCTACTCAAGGTACAGTAACTGCTTCTCCGGCTGCGGCAAGAAAAGCTAAAGATTCAGAAGATGAAATCTCAGTTGCTTCTGCTGTAACTGACCCAGCTAAACCCTCTGCTTTGATTACTTTAAAATCTGGTAGTACTACTTATAGTTTTGGATTAGTAACTAAGGGATATGGAGATCCAATTGGTAGTGCAAATACTTTCCAGGTTGGTTTTTATAAGCAAGCTAATACCTTGTATTATAAAATATATTCAGCTAATGGGCAAGTACTTGAACAGGGACCAGTAATAACCTACAAAACTGCCGATGATAACAATAACACTTCGGTAGATTACCTTGCTCTTAGTGCATTTGCTAAGAACTCGGAATATATTAAGCCGGTAATTACTGCAGGTTCCTCTTTTGAAAACCTAATTAAGTGGCTTACCGATGATATTGAGGGTACTAAGAATGCTATCACTATTACCGTGGGAGATGCTGCACCCTCCGAAACAGAGAAACTGTTTAATGGTACTATCGGTAGTGCAGGTTCCACTCCAACTGCCGAAGAATGGATTACTTCCTTGGATTTGGTAAAAGATTACACCGACTTCTACCAATTATTTATTTCACATATCTCTCAACACCTTACTACCGATTCAGATGTACTCAAGGTATATAAGGCTGCTGCAGATATGGCAAAGGAATTGATGGAATGGGTACTGTATATCGAAGTTCCCAAACATTTAACCCATTATACTCAAGGTACTCAGGCAAGAGATTACAAAGCTCAGGTAACTTGGGTACAGACTTGCCTTGGTACTGTAGGTAACTCTAAGTACATTGCCTACTTTGGTGGTGGACTTAAGTACTACAACGAAAACGGTAATCTTCAGGATTCCGATGTAGTGGGTACTATTGTTGGTTTGGGAGATGCCTCTGCTACTCAATATGGTCCTTGGAAATCCTTTGCTGGTATGAACCGAGGGGTTATTGGAGATGCAGTTGGTCCAGTATGCCCCAACTATGGTTCTCCTTCTCGATATAACGAACTGAACACTCTTGCTCAGAATTATATCAATGAGATGGTAATCAAAGATACTCCAGATGCAGGTAAGCAAACCATGCTATGGCATTGCTTCTCTTCTCAAGTAAAACAGGATTCTGAAAGATTCCTTTCAATCGTAAGACTGAACCTTTACCTGAAGAAGTTCCTTCGCCCGGTATTCAACAAATATATCGAAGAACCAAACGTTTGGAGTACTTGGAAGAGAATCTGGTTGGAGGTTAAACCTACACTGGATTCATTGGTAGATGAAGATGCTATGACCGAGTATACCTGGATGGGTGACCAAGATGCAACTTCTTGGGATGACCTTTCGGTTAATAACGAAGCAGATGCCCGTCAAGGTAAGTACCGTGCTATCCTTAAGTATAAGGATGTAGTTCCTATGCAAGAGGTAACTATGGAGATTGTAATCGAGGCAGCTTCTAAGGCAGTATCAATCGTAGAAACAAGTAATAACTTATAAACTCATAACACAATGGGAGCAAAAGTAAAAAACCCACGGAAGAAATTCTTGTGGAGCATCATGTTCCCCAAACACCCTATCAATACCTATCTATTCCAAAGTTGTACTTTGCCGGATATTGAGATTGACCAGGTTGCTCATGGGGACGTCAATAGAGACGTTAAAACTGCAGGTAGGGTTACTATAGGTAATCTTATTGTAGAGAAACTTATGACTACTGCAGGTTCTGATACATGGCTTCATGATTGGCTATACTCTTGCCAGGACCACATAGTTGGTGGTGGTTTAGTACCAAGCCAATACTGGGAAACGGCAATTGTAAACGAACTTGCCGAAGATGGAGTCTCAGTTCTTAATACCCATGTCTTCGAAGAGGTATGGCCATGTAAGATTACCGGCTTAGACTTGGACAGAATGGCTTCAGAGAATACCATTGAGTCCATAGAGTTCTCAGTTGGTACTGCAGATAAATACTAATTCCTTAGTCTATTTTCACTAAGATTCGGTGGAGGGGTGGGATTCCTGTGATAGGAGCTCACCCCTTTCTTGTTGTTATAAGGAGTACTATGAACATATGTAAACATTAAAAATAACAGTTATGGAATTTAGAACATTTAGATTTACCGGACCCTCTGGTTATGAATATGAAATCAGAGAACAGAATGGTGCTGATGAGGATATCCTCAGTAACCTTTCAGACATGAAGACTTTGATGAACCTTACCAAGTTCATTGCAGCAATTGTAATTAGAACTACGGCTACACCCAATGGGAAATTAACCATAGATGATGCCTTAACTTACCGGTCAATGACCGCTATGCTATTATCTTTAATTCTCGTATCTTCTCTTTGGGGGATGAGGTAGAATTTGAATATGATTGGGGCAAAGAGAATGGAGGTAAAGTTACTTATGGCCAAGACCTTCATGAGTTCCTTTTCGATTACGGTACTGCTCCAACTGAGGATGATTTGAATCAAAAGCCCGATGCTATCCCTTATTATCCAGAGGGAGTTAGATTGATAAACCATGAATACACTCTTTCATCTGGCAAGAGAATTAAATTCGATTGTATGACTGGTAAGGGAGAACAAGAGTTCATGAAGTTGCCATTGGATAAGCAAACTAAGAATGCTCCTCTTCTTTGTCGGAACCTTTACTTAGAGGTTGATGGTAGTTGGGAAAAGGTAGAAAACTTTACCCCATTTACTGCAAAGGATATGGCTGAGATGAGAAAGTATATCTTATCTATGGACCCCATTTTCAAAGGTGAGTCTCACATCACTAATCCAACCACTGGAGAAGAAAGAACTTATCCTATAGTTTGGGCACCGAATTTTTTCTACCTGACGGAAGAGTAATGTTAGAGAGTGATTTTGTTTATATCACCAGAGCCGAGATAGCCTTAGACTATTTCGGCTTTTTACGTCTTCCGTACCGAATAAGGAAAATATTCAAGGAAATGGCCGAGCAATATTATAAACAATTAAAGAAAAGAAAGTAAATTATGAATACCAGTAGGAGTATAGTAGAGGTCGGTGTTGCCATGGTTTTAAAAGACCGATTCTCTCAAGAGGCTGGCAAGATATCTGGGTCATTCAGAACAATGATGAATGATATGAATACCTGGAATAGAGGTATACAGATGTCAGCTTCCAATACAATGGACTTCGGAATGCAGCTCGTAGGGGGAATGGCAAGGGCCTATAAATACTCTGCGGGTGTTCAGAATGAAGTTTGGACTGCTTCGAAAATTGCTGGTGCTACCATTGCAGAACAAAGAGAAATGTTACAATTGGCAAAAGATGTCAATGAGATAACTCCTCTTACTGCTTCGGATGTTGCATCAGGACAAAGATACCTGGCTATGGCGGGTAATAAATTCGATGCTATTAAAGAAATGATTGGGCCGGCATCTAAGCTGCTTCAATCTTTACAATGCCAGTGGGACAGAAAGGTGGTGTAGCTGACTTGATGACCAATATCATGTCAATGTACCAAACCCCAATGGGGGAAGCCGCTAGAGTAACCGATGATTTATATACTGCAGTTACTAATGCAAATATATCTTTAACAGACTTAGCACAGTCCATATCCTATGCAGGAGCAGATATGGCAACTGCTGGAGTAGACCTTCGGCAAACCGCTGCTGCTATTGGTGTATTGGGTGATATGGGTATACAGGTTCTATGCAGGTACCTCACTGGCCAATATGATTCGTTACTTACAACTCTCTCTTGTTAACCAAAAAAAGAAAGGCTATAACGCTTTAGCAGATCTAGGCTTAAGTCCAGATGAATTCTTCGATGCTCAGGGTAATCTTATAGACCTTTATACTATCTATCAGAAGTTTGCTAAGGCTGCAGTAGATTTACCTTCACGAATTGAAACACCAACTTTCTTCAATATCTTTGGAGTTCGTGGTAATCGAGGCATGCTTCCAGTACTTAGAGATATTGCTTCTGGTAGAGATAAGATGGGTAAGATACTTGCAACCTATGATCAAAACATGGGAGCAGTAAATCGACTTAATGAAGAACGTCTTAAAACTGATGCGGGTGTTATTGACCAATTCGAATCAAGTTTAGAAAACTTAACCGTTACTGCAGGAGCGGCTTGGTAGAATATTTACCCCAGTACTCAATGTGGGTAATTCTATCATCAAAGTAATAAATTCTATCTCTGAAACTTGGGTTGGAAGTTTTGGTCTTAGAGTTGCTGCTACTGGAGTAGTAGTAGGTACTATTGTTGCAGGATTTAATACTGTAAGAGGTATTATTAGGTCTGTAGGATATTTACAGACTATTGCTACTGCTTCTACTGAAGGTATGTCTACGGCAACTGCAAAGACTAATGCTCAGTTTGTTATTATGGAAGCCCATCTAAGGAATATATCTTTCATGATGAGTTCAATAGCTGCTCAAACTTTGGGAATGGGAAAATCTATACCCTTGTCTGGAGGTTTCTTTATGGGTAAGGATAAGAGAGGTAGAGCTTATTATCGGGATTCAATGGGTAGAAGAGTATCTCAAGGTACTGCTCTTGGTGGTACTAATTTAATATCCACAACTGTACGTGAAGGAGGTAAGCAAGCTGGTAAGAAGTTAGCTACTTCTGCAGCTTTGGGTTTAGGAGGTAGACTTATGGGATTACTTGGTGGACCCGTGGGGTTAGCTATTACTATCGGTCTTCCCTTATTAATAGAGGTAGGAAGCAGTCTTATTAAGTCAGTAGATAGGAATACAGAAGCTCAGAGTAAAGAAGACCCATCTGCAATCAGGGCTCAGAATGAAGAAAGGTTCTTGAATGCAATGAGAGCAGCTATTAGAGATGGATTAAAAGATGGTAAGATTAACATCAGTGTAGATGGTGAGATATTGGGAGATTATTCTTTGGGTTCTCAGCAAGATTATACTGGTGTAGCATTAGGATTATAAAATTAAAAACACTATGGCTAGAGTATTAAATAAAGCAGCAGGTAAGGTTGTTGAAAAGTACAATGACCTTACAAGAGATACAGCAGGTGTTCTTACTGGCCCCTTAAATAAACTATGGAGAGCTCGGATATTACTCAATCGAACTCTTTCTACTCTTCCCAAAGATGATGCTCCAAAGGGTAAACTCTATACTCCCAATGGGGTAATGGGAGAAGCTCAGATATCCTCTAAGAACCCTATTCTAAACAAACAACTCCAGACTAAATGGAGGATGGAATTACAATTCCCGAGATTAGAGGAGAGTGAGGGAGTAGACCCAGCAAAGGGAAATAAGAATACTACTAATTACAGAAACTTCGAGGCTAAACCAGATATTATATATCAGAATGAGGTAAGGATATATAACATGACTGTTAATCCTACTCAATATATTACCCTACAGAATAGACCTCCAGAGTTGGACTTCAGAGGAGAAACTACATGGGCAACCATTAAATCCATGGGACGTAATGTACCAATGTATCACTTTACTGGTGCTGAAGATATTATTCAATTCAATGTGTCTTGGTACTGTAATGACCCCGAAAATCCTGAGGAGGTAATTAATAAATGTAGATTATTAGAGGCCTGGACTAAAGCTAATGGTTATCAGACAGCTCCGCCCATTGTTAAGATTGAGTGGGGGATTCCGGTATATTTGATAATCACAACTACATTCTTACTTCAGCAACCTATACTCTGAAGAACTTCCAGAATGGTTATAGAGTAAGGGTACCGGGAAAGCCAGCTACTTTTGGTAATGGTAGGTTATTGCCTGCAGCAGCAACTCAAGAATTGATTTTCAAGAGAGTAAGTGCATATAACTTATCCTATGGGGATTTTATAAAATTTCCGATTCACTTAAAAAGACAGGAGGTATTAAATATGATTGATGTTAACCAATATCTAATAGGAGCTAGTCCTTATAATAATGCCTATGCTCTAAATTACGGAGATGGTGATTACTCTTTAGAAGCTCCAGTAGTTTCTGTACCTTCATCCTCAAACGATATTCAACATACCGTTAAGGATGGGGAGACTTTACAGAATATAGCCTATAGATATTATGGTGATTCTGGTAAATGGTATCTTATTGCAGAAGCTAATGGTATACTAAATCCTTTTAAAGAGGTAGAAAGTGGAACACTTATAAGAATCCCAGTTTATGGCAGCTAAACAAAAACCTATATTATATAATGGAATGGGCCAACCATATTTGGCTCTATTCGATTTTAGAGGTATGCCGATAATGAATCCTATTACTGGTATACCTCTTGGAGCTTATATTAGTACCTGGAATTATAGGTATGATGAAGAAAAAGAAAATCTTGCTACAATTACATTTGATACTGGAGATCCAGATACTGTAGACATAGAGGCTTTACAAGAAGGTAGTGTGATATGCTTACAGTGGGGATACATATACCCAGACGGTCAATTCATATCGGGTCCAATTAAAACTATCAAGGTTAGGGACTTTGAGGCAAAGTTTGATTCTACTGGTACCCATGTAACTATCAAGTGTATAGACTCTATTGGTGATTTAAGATATCAGCCACCATACAATTTCTCTGAAGCTTCAGAGAACAGCTTATCTTCGTATTTAGATGGTGGTTGTGATAATGGTGTAGGTGTAATCATAGAAATCTTTCAGTAATGGGACAACGAATAATAAGTAATAAAGTATATGAGTCACTACAGGTACCCACAGAGAATACTCGTACTACTACTGGAAAGGTGCTTTATGCTAATAGGTACAGTGGAGTAGCAGAAGTGGCTATGCCAGAAGATTTGAAGGCTCTAATTAATAGTGACTTTGGGTTAGTTGGCAAGAATATCTTAGTTCAATTAGAACAGAAGATGAGGGTTATACTAATGGTCCTTGGTACATAGATTCAAGAGATAATGTTATTTATATACACAATAGGAAATTCCACGAAGAACCAGTAACCGTTTATACTTATCATGGTGAGAATGGAGAAGTACTCAGTGTTCAATTCTCTACTCAAAAAGTGACTAAGAGAGTTAAGGCTACACTCTCTCCTACTATTAATCCAGAGAGTAAAGACTTAGAAGTATTAAGCACTGGGATTGATGATACCGAAAAATTACCGGAGATAGTAGCTAATGAGAATAATGGGGTATATTATAAGAATTGGCATACTTCAGTAGATAAATATGGGGCTGAAAATAATCCTCAAGATATACCAACTATTATGCAGATGAGGATAAATCATACCTTAAAGACTGACCCTAACTTAATAGCTGCATTTGAAGCTAGGAAACAATTGAATGATAAATGGAATCAGGATGTAGCCGAATATTCTGCTTCTAATCCCGCCGAAGCATATAGACAAGGTAAGGAAAAATTCCTTAATGAACTTAGTACAGACCAGGTAAGAAGTATCATAAACAAAACCATTCAAAGGGAAGAATTTCCTGCTGATAGACGGGCAGCTTTAAATGCAGCTCTTAAGAATACGGTTAATGGTAAGACATTAGATGAAGATATATACAATATCCTCAAGAACGAAAGATACCTTTTTGAGGGCAAAGAACAAATGGAATACATGGTCATAGAAGACCTGGACCCAAGAGACTTTGACCCAGAGCATACCCCTAAGGGTGGAGCTAATGCTTGGGGACTAGAAGACGAAGAAAGTGTTTATCGAGGTATATCCGCATTAAAGAAAGGTCCCTATACTGCGGTGATTGATGACACTCCAGTTATCAAATATAAAAACCCATTAAACCCAAGTCTTGGTGTCTTCAGTGTTACAGTAAAAGTCCAACATTGGAAAAAGGCTAATGTTGAAATACCCCTGTACAAACTTTACCATAATCTATTCAGTAGATACGGTGGAATAGATAAGTGGGCATGGGCAGCTAATGCTAATGCTAATGGAGGTTTAAAGCATACTGAGAGTAAACTAGTTTGTCAGATGCAAGTTGTTGGAAGACCATTACTAGCTTCTTCTCAGGTATTAATCTTGGAGAATGTTGGTAAACGGTGGTCTGGTCCTTGGTATATAAAACAATGTACCCACTCTATGGACGCAGGTCAGGGATATGTAACTAATTTAGAGCTAGTGAAGAACTCAAGTAGAGCTGGTTTTACTACTTCTAAAACTGGTTTGTCTACTCAAACCGTTGTAGCTAATGATGCTAAGCTAATGCTATAACTTCTAAGGGTAAAGATAAGAAGGCTTTAAGTAATATCAATGAATTAGATTTGAGTTGGACTTATAATGAGGTTGCCTATTTCATTGAATCTGGTATTATGGATAAGGAAGGAAATGTATTAGATGTTAAACGTAGGGATGAAATGGCTCGGAAGAAGGCTTATTATACAGAGGTGTGGCTAAGACTCCAATCGAGAAAGCCGAAGGTATAGCTGTAAGTTCTGGTAGTTTAACTACTTCTTCGGGTAAGGTAATACCCGGAAAAATAACCATTAAGGATATTCAAGTACCTGATGATTATTGGGTTAAATTCGATTATATGGAAGTAGCCATAAAGAGATTTAAGGAATATATCAAGTTTAAGGAATATATCAAGAATAAAGCGAGGTAATTATGGGCTATGAAACTGCAAAGATAATAACAGAAGAAGGATAGAGGGTCTTGGAAGATATTATTCTATTTATCGGGGGATAGTTGTTGATAATAATGATACCGAAAAGAAGATGAATAGGGTAAAAGTATGTATACCAGAAGTAATGGGAGGTACCTTTGCTTGGGCTTTACCGAAAGGACAACATGGTTCAATAAGTAGTGGATTTAAGTTCTTAGCCCCTAAGGTAGGAGATATAGTATTCATTACTTTTGAATTTGGTGATCCTACTAAACCCTTATGGGAATACCATGGTTGGAGTATGAATCAAGTACCCCAACCCTTGGATGGCCCCAATAAGATGGGGATAGTTACTCCAGAAGGCAATCTCATTGTAATAGACGATGATAATGGGAAACTAAACCTTTATTTTAATGGAGATATCTCAGTTTATTCTGAATCTAATGTAGTGGTATCAGCTAATAAGGATATCAAGGTATCTTCAGATGATACCGTTATACTAAATACGGGAGAAAACCATGGGTTAATCAATATTGCTCAATTAACCGAAAAACTAAATCAAACTATCCAAGAACTAGAACAACTTCGCAGTATGTTCAATTCTCATGTACACTCAGGTGTAACTACTGGACCAGGTTCTTCAGGTCCTACAGTAACTCAAGTAACTAAACCTTTCTCACAATTCGTTGTAGACGATTATGAGGATAAAACCTGCATACACTAATGGAAAAGAATTACTTTACAGACTTAGTTGGTATAGGTGTAACTTACCCTATTCAACTTACAACCAATGAAAATGGGGAAAGAGGTTGGTACCCAGTGAACGGAGATTTCAAACTTATCAGAGATAATATAAGTTCGATATTATATTACATGATAGGCCAGAGATTTCGACAGGAAAACTTTGGTAGTAAACTATGGCAATGTATTGAGGAACCAAACTCACAATCCCTAAGTTTTATAATTAAAGAGTTTTTAAAACAAGCCCTAGGTGCTTGGGAACAAAGGATAACCTTCCAAAATATCACAGTTACTAGAGTTGATGCAAAAATACACATAGAAGTAACCTATGTAGTAAATGGAACAAATTCTAGTCAGTACCTCGATATCACCTATGACCGGTCGGATAATTCATTAAATACACAATAATATGGGAATCACAAATAAATGGCTTAACCCATACCAGAGGTCTTATCAACAGATTAAGGCCAAGCTGGTTGAATCCCTTATGGGACTCAAAGACCCTCAAGGTCAGAAACTCATAACGGATTATTCGGAGGGGAACATCTTAATTATCATCCTCTCATTATTTGCGGCAATTGCGAAGTACTTCACTACTATGTAGATAACATGGCAAGGGAAACCTTTCTACCTACGGCAAGAAGGTATGATTCGGTAGTTAAACATGGAGCTTTGGTAGATTATCATGCTCGAGCAGCAATTGCTGCTACAGTAGATGTAATCTTATCCAGAAGCATTACTGGTAATTCCATTGGAGCTAAGTTAACTATACCCCAAGGTACTCTGTTTACAGATTCTAGTGGTAATTCCTGGTTATCTGCTAGAGACGTAACTTGGTATTCAAATGTAACTACTTGTAAAGTACCTATAGTTCAACACGAGAAGTATACTGCAAGTGCTTTAAATAATATGGTAATACCTACTGGAGATAGAGTTATAATTCATCTGGGTACTCTACCCAATGGTAAGTATTATGAACAAGGTTCTATGTCATTGCAGATAGGTGGGGAAACTTGGGTATTAGTAGATACATTTGCAAAATCCAAACCTACAGACAAACACTTTATGGTTTCAGTAGATGAGGCACTTAATCCTTATATAATGTTTGGGGATGGTACCTTTGGTAAGAAGCCTGCAGCAGGAGCAAAAATAACCAATGTGGTATTCTACTTAACCAATGGTACTCAGGGTAATGTAAAGAGTAATACTATTACTTCTGTACCTTCAGTAATCTCTTCTTCAATTACTGATGCTACCGTAAGTAATGCTTACGATGCCGGAGGTGGTTCAAACTATGAAAACTTTACAATGCTCAAAGAACATATACCTTTGAGTGTAAAGACTTTGGGAGTAGCAATTACCAAAGAGGATTTCGAAAGTTTGGCCATGTTGGTTGATGGGGTAAACAAAGCTAAAGCCGATTATGAATGCGGTAGAAAGCTTACAGTATATATTAGCCCCGATGGTGGAGCTGTTGCTTCTTCTGAATTAATCAATAGGGTATACAATCTATTATCTCAAAGAGCTCCTATGACCACATGGTTAAAGGTTAAATCTGCAGGTAAGGTTCAGATTATTCTAGAGATGGGAGTTACTGGTAAGAAGTCTTATAAGACTCCCGAGATACAAACTCAAATTCTTACAGCATTATACAATGCCTATTCTCCAGAGCAAGCTCAGATAGGAGGAAGCGTAAGGTTATCAGATATCTATGCCTTAATAGATAACTTATCAACAGTAGATTACCTTCACCTTACTAAGTTCTATATTAAACCTTGGCCTACTACCATCTATGGTAATAAAGAATTGAACTTGGGTCAGTTTAAATTGAATAAGGCTAAAGGGTCTATGACTTACTATATTACCTTCAATTCATCCACTACTTTTACTGTACGTTCCGTATCAATGGGTATATGGCTACTGGTACTGTAGGTAATTCTATACAGGTAATAGATAAGGCTAATGGTTTTGACTTCTCTTTGGATATTCAGAACAATAGCTATCAGTCTGGTTACAGATATTCTATTACGGTATCAGAACCTAACCATGACTATGAAGACCCCGGTTTTAATTTACCAGTATTTGAAAACGCTTCACAATTGACTTTAACCGTAAAAGAAATTGTATAATGATAAACCTCAAAAATCTAATCGACTTTTTGCCATTCGAGTATAAAGCTCAAGATACCTATAAGGTAAATGGCAAAGGCATCTTAGAGAGGTTTCTAGAAATTTGTGGAGAGCATTTTGAAGATTACATTACAAAGGATATTGAGAATATATTGGATATTATCGATATAGATAAAACCCCAGATATGTATCTCAATTTCCTTTGGCAATTTCTTGGAGAAATGCCCTTTGCTTATGGGAACACGATAGATGCACAGAAATGGGCAGAGTACTTTAATGGGTTCTACTCGGATAGTAAACTCCAGGAGTTATCAAAGCTTTGGATAATACCCAAAGAGGGACCTTTTACTTTAACCAGTACTCAGGTAAGAAACATCTTGAGATATTCGGTATCTCTTTTCAAAATAAGGGGTACATCAGAATTTTTCGAGATCATGATGAGGTTATATGGGTTAACTTGTGTAATAACAGACCCAGCAAAAGCCGATGGGTATGATGGTTGGATAAAAGGTCATCCCCACTTTGACCAATACTATCAGTACGATAGTAAATATACCTTTGATAACACCTTTGATTGTTCTCAATGTATTTCCGTAAGTTTTAAACTTACTGGTCATGGGTATACTTCTAATTCTGAGGCTTTTAAAAAATTTAGGGAAGCCGTAGAAAGTTTCTTTACTAGATTCATACCTTATCATGTATCCTTCACTATAGATTACGGTTTTGTAGTAAATGATGGGTATTCGATTAAGGCCGAGTTGGTAAACCCAGACCAGCCCAACTTAGTTACTTCAGAAGTATATGAAGTACCAGTATTGGTAACTGTAACCTCAGATTGGGTGAATGCAGATTTGAGATATCAAATATCGAGTGATAGAATTAACTGGGGTTATACTAAACATGAAAGTGGTTCGGTATTTAATATTCCAAGGGCTGGTACTTATTACTTTCGAAGCGTTGGGGATAATTCTAAGATAACCCAAATTACCGTAAGGCAGGAAACTTATAACCGTTCATATATTATTTCTTGTGAGCCCATAACTGGTAAAATAACCCCAACTACTTTAAAGGTTAGTACAAGGGTGATAGCTAGAGTATCCTATAAAGGGACAGCGAAACTTTGTAATGTTCGATTAGTGGGTACCGATCAAGTAAAAATATCGGGCTCAACTTGGGAATTTACAAAACCCGGTACTTACTTTTTTGAGATCGTGGAATTTCCTGTAAAACAAACTTCATTTGTAGTAACCCAAGAAGAAGTTACTTATAAGGTAAGATGTACACCCTCAGAATTTAGAGTTGGAAATAATCAAACTATGAAGAATGCAGTTACTACTTTAACCATAACTTCAAATTACCCAGAGTCATTTACTGGAGAATTATATTGTAGGTTAATAGGTAATCCTAAGACTTTCAAGAATGGGGATAAATTTATTGCTAACAGTTATGGTACTTATAAATTCAAATGTACTTTAGATAAAAGAGAAACTGATGAAGGTGTGGGTATCTTTGAAGTAGTTTCAGGTAAAACTGCTATATATAGGATCAGTATTAATCCATCTACATCTACTCTATATAACGGTTCTGCAAAAACTACCGTAATAATACAATGTATTTCGGGTAATGGCGATGATTACCAAGTTAAAGTAGTAGAAACTGGGGAAACCTTCAATGCTGAAAACGGGTATGTATATACTACTAATAGAGCAGGTACTTATACTTTCCAATCTGTAGCCTACCCAATTGCAAAGACTACTTGGGTAGTTAAGAATACCCCAGTTGTATATCAGAACAAACTAAAGATAGTTCCTTCAGATCCTTCAGATTCAAAGTGGAAAGAACCTAACTGGTCATTACCCGAAAGCCAAATTGATGATACTTATGCAGTATATCAGTTATTGGATGAAGTATCAGCTTGTAAATTTAGCCTTGAAGAAATGAAAAACGGGGTCAATGTAAGTGGTACTGCAACTTGTGATGAAACTGGGGAAACCTATAATCTTGAATCCGAGATTGTATTAACTAAAGCAGGTACTTATACTTTTGGGGCAGATGATGGTTCTTCATTAAGGTGTCAAGTAATATTGGAAGATTACCCTACTATTATAGAATTAACCGTTGACCCAAGTTATGCCGAATTAAAGGGTACCATTAAACAAGTATATTGTTTAATTAGGTGTAGTTCTAATAAAGCTGAATTCGATAGTAGAGTTAGACAAGTTGGCAAAGTAACTACTTTTGATGCTGGTGGAGCCGGATATGAATTTACTACGGCTACCGCTGGAGAATACATTTTTGAATCAGTTGCCGATACTTCGGTACGGGCTAAGTTTACGGTAGTAGATGCTGACTTATTAAGCGTTAATCCTCAAAAGTTGGAATGGGAATCAGATGACACTTCTGAGAAGACATTTACCATTACCACTTATAGTAATCAAATGTGGAAAATTGAAGAAGTATGATAAAGAGTGCAATAGACAATGTAACAGAGACTACTACTCAATCTCTGTTCAAGATTTCAATGATTGGTTTATTTGGAGAAGGTACCCAAATTATTTATGACCTTAGGTGGATGATATTACTTGCCATAATATTGATACTTTCGGATTTATGGTTTGGTATATCTGCAAGTAGAGTACAAGATATAGTCATTCGAAAGTCAAGGGCCGGTAGGAGAACCCTAAATAAGCTGGTTGATTATATTTGTTATATCTTACTTGGGGCTGTAATTGGGAAAGCTATTGGAGAACCCTATGGAGTAGATCCCATAGGAGTATCCATTACTATAATGATATTATGCTATTGCTTCGAAATAGATAGTATCTATGGGCATATATGTGAAATACATGGCATTAAAAAACAATATAGTATCTGGAAGATAATCTTTAAGCTGTTAACTCTCAAATTTAATGAACTCGGAGAAGCTTTCAGGGATATGGCAGAACAAAAGAATAACTTTAAAAATACAAAGAACAATGAAAACGTACTTTAAGTATGAAGGTATAATTAAATCTAAGGAAGCAGCCGAAGCAATTGCTGCCCCTTCTGGTTTGGGGCCATTCTGTGGATTTGGCTCAGCCACCATAAATGGTAATAAATTGGTTGTTTCTCCTCAGGGAGTTTCTGGTAGTAAATTTGCTAATGTAATTAAGGATAGGATTACAGCAAGGTATATGTCTAAAGATTCTGAAGATGGAGAATTACCCGATATAAATTTTGGGTGTATTTCAAGAGATGGCTATATATTTATCTCTGATGAACAAACATTGACCATCGAGAATATTCAGGGAACCCAAGGGTCCACCGATGAAGTATTACTGTTTGCAGTACACACTACTATCTCCGAACCCGTAGATAATCCAGTAGATTTTGTAGCTTATTGGAATGAATCTTCAGAAAGTTTCTATGAGTTATATAAAAAATCTCTAGATATATACTACCCAATTTCTGAAGAGGATCGTAATCCCAATGTACTTAATAATGATATTTATTCGGATTATAGTATGACTCTTAGTAATCTTCTAGAGATGGTAGAGACTGCTTGCCCTTATTATTCTAACAATAGGAATTCTGTTGTTCTTATTGGGATATATGGTAAGGGTACAGATGCTATGACTAAAAGAAATGAGAACTTTGCTATTGTACCCTATCAGGGCAAATTCCAGGAGATCCCATATACTACTGCTACTCACAGTATGATGAAAGAATCCATAACTAAAGTAGAGAAAATGAATACTGGGTTTCCGGTAGAGGATGAAAATGGGAATCTATTGAATATTAAGCAATACATTGATGGGCAACTAGAAGCTCTCAGAAAGGAATTCTCTGATTCTTTGAATACTGCTAGTTTACCCATAGGTTCAATAATTTTATGGGAAACCGATGTAGTCCCTGAAGGATGGGCTGAATATACAAAGGCTTCAGGTAGGATAGTAATAGGATATCAGGCCGGAGGTATTCAAATTGGAGACGAGATGATGCTACAGAATATTGGGGATTTCTATACTCCCACTAAAGGTAACTTTGTTATTAAATTGAAAGGCGATGATTTACCAAGACATAGGCATGCTCTCGGTGTATCTAAAGGTAAACAGGATGATGCCAATAACTGGGAGAATGTTAGACCCCAATCTTTCTTTAATAGAGAAACGGGTTTAAATGGAGACTTCGGTAGAGGGACTCCCACCAAGGGTATTCAAGATGGTGCTATTGTAGTAAGTTGGAATTTAATAGGGGAATCTTTCCTACAAGAGACTTCGGTAGATACCTTGACTATCGAAAAGTTACCACCGACTATTACTTTAAGATATATTC
>ENA-OQAZ01000161-OQAZ01000161.1-human-gut-metagenome-genome-assembly--contig:-NODE-161-length-36442-cov-6.162137_pt1 | contig 36442 bp, 48 predicted proteins | sample MGYA00242737_ERZ504531 | MGnify/ENA primary metagenome ERZ504531 (study PRJEB26092, sample SAMD00036244) | human gut metagenome | host: Homo sapiens | study: EMG produced TPA metagenomics assembly of... | reverse complement strand
CTGCGGGTCAAGCGTGACCGCTACACCCACACCACCCGGGAGCGCACCTATGACCCGCCCCAGAAGGAGTCTAACTCCTCCGGCGGTTCGTCCGTCGATTCCGACGGCTTCGGAGGCTCGTCGGGCGGCTCGTTCTGAAGCATAAAAACAAAAACACCTCGCTGCATGACACAGCGAGGTGTTTTTATTTTCAGGGTCTCAGCCGAGCTCACGCCCATCCGGCGGGCGCGTGAGCAGCTCACAGCCTCGGGGATGTTGCGGGCCTTACCGGCGATGTCCTCGAGGCGGTTGGCGATGACGTGGTTGTTGACCATGGCGACGGTGACGCCGTAGCGCTCCACTTCCACCAGCTTCGCGGCGTAGCTGCCGAACTCGGTGGCCAGTACGCGGTCATAGGCGCTGGGGCTGCGCCGCGCTGCATGTGGCCGGGCACGCAGATGCGGGTCTCGGCACCGGTCATCTCCTCGATCTGCTTCGCAATGCGGGCTGTGGCGGTGGTGTAACCGGCCTCGGCGCGCTTGGCGGTCCACTCCTTGCGCTTCATCTTGGCCTCCTCGGTGGAGAAGGCACCCTCGGCCACGGCCAAAATCGAGAAGTTCTTGCCCGCCTTGGCGCGGTTCTCGACAGCAGCGGCGACCTTCTTGATGTCGTAGGGCAGCTCCGGCAGCAGGATGATGTCCGCGCCGCCCGCAATGCCGGAGTACAGCGTCAGCCAGCCGGCTTTGTTGCCCATGATCTCAATGCACATGACGCGGCTGTGGCTGCCCGCGGTGGTGTGGATGCGGTCAATGACCTCGGTGGCGATGTCCACAGCAGTGTGGAAGCCGAACGTCACGTCGGTGCCGTAGATGTCGTTGTCGATGGTCTTGGGCAGACCGATGATGTTCAGGCCCTCCTGGCTGAGCAGGTTCGCGGTCTTGTGGGTGCCGTTGCCGCCCAGGCAGAGCAGGCAGTCCAGTTTGGCGGCGCGGTAGTTTTTCTTCATCGCGGCAACCTTGTCCACCTTGTCCTCCTCGACCACGCGCATTTTTTTGAACGGGGTGCGCTTGGTGCCCAGAATGGTGCCGCCCACGGTCAGAATGCCGGAGAACTCGTCCGGGGACATCTCCCGGAAGTTGCCGTTGATCAGGCCGTCGTAGCCGTTCATGATGCCGACGATCTCGACCTTATCGCCCATGCGGTGGTACAACGCTTTGGCCACGCCGCGCAGGGTAGCGTTCAGGCCGGGGCAGTCGCCGCCGGAAGTCAGAATACCAACACGAATCGCCATTGTAAAAACCTCCCGTTGCTTATATATTCTACTATATATAAATGTACGCTAACCGCAAAAGGATGTCAAGTATAGTTTTTGCACGATGCTGCGAGCAGAATAAACTTTTTTGAAAAAATCTCAAAAAAATTCAAAAAAAGACTTGCAATTTGGAAACACCTTTGCTATAATAACATACGTCGCCGGGTGACACGGCAGACACAAAACAAAATATGGGAGCTTTCCCGAGTGGCCAATGGGGACAGACTGTAAATCTGCTGCTTAATGCTTCGGTGGTTCGAATCCACCAGCTCCCACCAAAAAGGACCCGCAACTTAGGTTGCGGGTTCTTTTTTGTGCTGGAGCTGGTAGGATTCGAACAGGTCGGCCGTCCGCAGACGGCAAAAAACAGTCCTGCGGACTGTTTTTTAGACCGCGGCTTGCGAATCCACCAGCTCCCACCAAAAAGCTGTGGCAAAGATGTTGCCGCAGCTTTTTTTGCTGTATCGCACAAAATCGGCAAAGGCAGTGACCGATTTTCAAAGTGCGTTTTATAGAGATGTCCATCTGCTTCCGGGCGGTTGGATTTTTTTATTGCCAACCTTTTCTGCTGCTTTCAGAATGTTAAGGCAATACCGCATAATTCTAAGTGCCGATACGGCGAGCGAGGTGCCGCAGCCACCGGAGCGGTGCTTGAGCCGTTAGGCGGGAATTGTGCGGTATTGCCTTAAATTTCCCCGCAGCCGGAGACCGTGGAGTGGTTCATGCCCATCCTGTGAAATCAGAAACCGGGCACAGAATTACAGCGGGCACTTGCAATCCGGGCGGAAAACAGGTATAATAGCAACTGCTACCTGTCTCAGTAGCTCAGCTGGATAGAGCACACGCCTCCTAAGCGGCAGATGGTTCGATTCCTTCGAGCAGTGAAAATTGCATAAATCTTAAAAATGTCTCAGTAGCTCAGCTGGATAGAGCACACGCCTCCTAAGCGTGGGGTCGGAGGTTCAAATCCTCTCTGGGACGCCAGAAAGCACCGCTGCAAGCCTTTTTTCAGGGTTTGCAGCGTTTTTTTGTTCCTCCTTCTCCCGGTAATTTCGCTTCTGTTACCGGGAGATTTTTATACGCCGCATGATGTATATTTGCTAATTGGACTCGAACGCTTTTCAGAAATTTGCTAAGAAAATTCTGCGTTTTGCTAATTCGATTTTTCGGATCACTTTGCCGGGGCTTGCGCCGCTATCAAGGCCGCGAGCGCACTTGCCAGCTCCGGTGACTTTTGAAGCTGCTCCACAAGGCTTTCAAGGTCCAGAGTCGCAGGCTCCGATTTTGCCGATTCTTCCGGCGGACGGACATTGCGGAGATCAGGCTTGGCATAGAAGGCTGTCTCAAATTTCTGAGCATTGACCTTTCTATCCTCGTCCAGAATGTGAGCATAGATACTGGTTATCATGTCGATCTCGGCATGACCCGTATCGCCCTGGGTGGCTTTCAGATCGCGTGGTTCAGTTTCAGTTTGTAGGTGGTACTGGAATGACGGAGAGAATGAAAGACCACCTTCGGCAGCCCTGCGTCCTCACGGAGCTTTGCAAACTCTTTGAGGATGATCCGATCCTCGCAGGGCCGTCCATTGGGAAGTGCCACCACCAGATCGAAATCCTGATACTCGTCGCCCAGGAAGCCTTTCAACTCGTCTTGGGACTTCTTCCATTCCCGCAGAATGTAGGCAAGCGTTTTCGGCAACCACACCTTACGGATACTGGAATCGGTTTTCGGCTTTTTCAGGATAATTCTTGTGCTGGTGTTCGGCATGAGCGGAGTGAAGATGTAATAGATATCCTTCTCGCCCAGCGTTTCAATCGCCCGTTTGGATGCCCGTGTCAGCTCCTTGTCGATGTAGACATAGGCGTTATCCGCCGCAATATCTTCATCGGAAATATGGACGTTCTCCCAGGTCAGCCCCAGGATTTCACCCATACGCAGAGAGCAGGCAAAGGAAAGGTTCATTGCCACATAGAGCTTGCTGTCCGCGCATTTGTCCAGGGCAAGACGTATCATATCCGCTGTCCAGATATCCCGTTTCGCATACTCCGTTTTCGGGAGGATCACATTGTCAAAGGGATTTCTTGCAATGATTTCCCATCGTACCGCCTGCTTAAACGCACACCGCAGGAGCTTGATGATCTTTTCAATAGTCTTGTCGCTGACATAAGTGGTAACGGCCTTTCGGGTTTTGGTAGACACTGACTTGGTTTTCTGCAAGGTCTGGATATAACCATCAACCGCACGGGGCGTAACCGCCTGTACCTCCATATCACCGATGATCGGATTGATATAGTTCGCAATCAGCGCTGTTTGGCTGTCATACATAGACACGCCCCATTTCTTTTCTCCGTAAAGAGATACGAAGTCATAAAGGAACTCGGTGATCGTCTGATTGCTTGGCGGGAGAAAAGTTCCCGTGTGCTGCTGGTTTTCGATTTCCGCCTTGCGCTTCAAGGCCTCTTTGTGGGTATGCCAGGTTTCCCACTTCTGTTTGGTTTCTCCGTTTTCGTCCACATAGTTGTAAACAACGGAATAGTTTTTCTTTCGCTTGATTATAGATGCCATATCGTTCTTCCTTTCTTGGATCACAGATCGAGGGAGTCAAGCCACTCGTCAAATGACCGCTTGGAAATGCGTATGGCGTTACCAATTCGCACGATTTTGAAGTGCCCTTCTTTTACAAGGATATATGCGGAAGTTCTTCCAATGCCCAGGATTTGAGCAATATCGTCAACCGTATATGTCCTTCTTTCAGGGGTTTCTTTCTTCGTGCCGTTCCATGTTTGAGACATGAGAACCCCCTTTCAGTTATGAAAAGGAACAGCACGAATATGTGTGGGTAATATAACTTCCACCATCATTTTACCGTGCTGCTCCGTGTTTGTCTGCTGCTAATTGAAAAGTTTACGATCTATCCATAAACTTTCAAAAAAGAAAAGTAGGCTTACGGACGGCTGTTGGCACAGCTCCACGGGAGTTTCACCCCGGCCCATACTGATGGGTGCGGCGCACAATGCTTTGTGGGCGTTCAATGCGCGAGTATCTTTAACCCTGCCCGTGTGTCATCGCCCACAAGCTGCCACGCTTGCTTTGCGGTCTGGCGTTGTTCGCTCGCCCGTTACAGTGGTCCCGTCCTGCGGACTTGAAACGAGGTCATGGCGCACCGGCCGTATGGCTCGGCACAAACAGGAATGTATCCGTTTGCCTTATACTGCGGCGTTGGCTCCCAACGGGCTTTCTTTGTCAAGGAGCTATACGGGGACGCCGCGTGGAAAGGGGGAAAACACGCAGCGCCCGGCCCTGGGTCAGTTCAGATCAAAGCCCAGGATGGAGATAATCAGCTTCGTTTCCAGCCGCCGGCGCAAATCTTCATCTACCTGGGGACGAGGAAAACCGTCAAGGTCATAGCTTGTCCTCGTAGACAGCGCGGCGATGTAGCCGGAATAGTGCCGGACTACCCGGTTCACCGCTTCGGGGTTGCCCCCGACAGCGGCGGCGATCACCGGATAAGGGATCAGCGACGCCGCGTGCACGCAGATTTAATCATCCGCTTCACCTCCCATCAGCTCCTTCAGCAGCCGATAGGCTTTCTGCCTGCGGGTGTTGACCGTCCGGCGGGCCATGTTCATGTACTCGGCGATCTCGCGGTCTGCCATGTCCAGGAACCAGTACATCAGGAAGATGTCCCGGTTATTCTGGGGCAGGGCGTTCAGCGCCTCGGCCAGCCGGTCATCCTCAATCAGGATCACAGCGCCTCCCACGGGGAAGGCCGTGTATTCCCAGGAGTAGCGGTCATAAACCGCAAGCTGGGCCAATTCCTCCTCCGACAGTTCGCTGAACAATGCCTCACACTTCTGGCGGCGGCTGATCTCACGATAGCCGTTGTACGCCTCGTATTTCAGCACCTTCTTGCAGTAGCTGTCAAAGGCGTGCTGCTTGTGCTCGTAGTGGCGGTCAGGTTTCAAGTTCTCACCTCCCTTCGTGCCGGGAGGCAGTTCTTTTCTTCCCCTTTCGCTCACTACTCGTTCAGCGATAGGCCGTTTTGGCTTCGTTGCGGGGGGATTATATGTAATTTTCTTGCCGCTCATAGATAAGCTCCTTTCGTTTCGTTCAGCCAGTGGGTCAGAGCGAAACGGGGCGGGGAGCGGCACCGGGGGCAAGGTTCGGGCCATGATGGCCCGATGTTCCAGCCCCATAGGTATGAAAAAGCGCCCGGACAGCAAAAAGCCATTCGAGCGCAAAAAATACGGTATTCAGTTATATTTTGACAATTTTCGCGCTGCCTGCCAGACGAGGCCGGTTCGGCGGCCGGGCTTTTTTGTCGATAGTGCAAATATCGTCTGAATTTGTCGGCGGTCAGTGTGCTTCATGGCGGCTCCCTCCTAAAGCCGCCATGTCAGCGTATGGGCATCACTCCTTTGTTGAGGGCATAAAGAACGGCGGCCTTGATTTATTCAAAGCCGCCGCAGCGATAAATAAGCATGGGTAGTGTCTGTCGAACGACGGCTTTTTTTCTTTTGCCGTCGTCCGGCAGATGAATGAAAAATTATTGTATTTCGAGTGTCACAGTCAATACATTGGATTTAATTTCAGCAGAAACATTTCCGCCCAGTTTATCCGTCAGTAACTTTACAACCGCAAGTCCTACTCCTGTACCACTGTTGTGTCTGGATGCATCCCCTGTATAAAATCGTTCAAAGAGGCGGGCGGGATTTATTTCAGTTTTGCTATCAATCGGATTTTCAATCGTGAAAATAGCCCTATTTTTCCTTGCCTGCTTTAAGCTCATTTTTATGTCGCCGGATGAATAACGTATCGCATTTGTCAAAAGATTTTGTAAAATCCTTTCCACCATGCTGTAATCAGAATTGAGATAGACAGAATGGGGTGGCAAATCAATTTCAGGGGATATATTTTTTGCTTCCAATGCAGGAGCATTCTCTGTAATAAGATTTATCAGCAAATTAGACAGGTTAAAATCTTCTCGCCGGGGTGTTATCTGCTCGGCATCCAAAATAGACAGGTCATAAAAAGTCTGTACCAATTCTTTCATTCTTTCTGCTTTGTGAAAAATGGTTTCTATTCGCTGTGCTTGCCTGTCTGTCAGAGGTTCTTTTCTTAATAGCTGTAAATGTCCGAGTATAACGGTCAATGGTGTCCGCAGGTCATGTGAAATATTTGCAATCGACTCTTTCAGATAGTTCTCGTGGCGTAGCTACTGGCAATCAACTGCCTTTGATTATCGTTATACTGGTTTAGTATTCCTGCCAGTTGTTCCAAATCTTTGTCAATTAAAGAGATGTCCAGCATTTTCTCAGATTTGCCATTTACCAATTCAGCTATCTGTTTTGATAGATTGCGGATTTGCCGTTTTGTTTGTAGATATTTGAATAGCAAGATAAGCAACAGCAAAAATACAATCAATAGCAGTAGCTCTATTTTAGACACCTCCCTCTTTCCGTTTTCTAATTGAAATCTACTTTAATTCACATTTCCGAAAGCTGCACCATGATAAAATCAACAGCGCAACGACCCAAACAATTCCAATCAAAATCGGGAATGGTTGGAAGATTGCTGTGCTGGTAACTGCCTCCCTTATTTGATAAGTCGGCAAAAAAGCTACTGGAAATTTCAACATCATTCCAAAACCCAGATAAAGACTAAGTACAAACGTCGTAACGGCTGTAACAGCAATCGCTTTTGCAGAATTACGCAGTGAAAAGCAAATCCAGATTGCAATGAAAAAAGTAGCACTGTTCAAAAGTAAAGAGTATAGAACCGCCTTAGCAGCCTGATAAATAAAGTTCCCTCCATCAATAAATCCAAATCTGAAAAATTCTCTTATACACGGCAATGGGATAAACAAGAGCCATGACGTTAAAGGCAATCAAATATGTGATTACCTTTGAAAAGAAGATTGATTTTCTGGAATGGCCCGCAGTTATTTCAAGATCGACTGTCCGGTAAGAAAACTCCTGTCCTAAAATCAAAGCTAAAATACTGGACATCAGAATGAGAAGAAATGTAGAGTCATAAACCATTCCGTTGAAAATATCCGCAAGGGAAGTAGCAGCCCCGCCGGTTGTCCCCATAACTTCCGGGACATAAGTTTCTGCCGTAAAAAAGCCAATTAGAAAGATGCCGACCATGCCACACCAATACAAGAAATTATGTGATAATTGGTATCTTTCCATTTTTAATAGATTACTCATTTCGACACCTCCCTGTCACTTCAAGTCAGAACGCCTAAATCCCAAATAAGCGCCAAAATATAAAATGAATATCCACAAAAAATCCGTGAAAACAAATTGCACCATAGATGGGGTAAATTGCTGTAATGCAATCAGTCGGAGCTGTCCCATTGGCAATATTCGCGAAATAAAGAGTGCCTGATCTCCATTCATCAAGAATATCATCAGGAAAAAGAGAACCATCGGGACAGCTAAAGTTTTTCCTATATCACGAAACAGAAAAGCAAAGAAAAACGGTAACAGGCACATTGCAAATAAAGAAACCAAAACTGCCAAAACGGTATAGAGATTGCCGCTAACACTCACGAAACTTTCTTTGAAGCAAATCCCTCCAATCAATCCATGTACCAGTAATGGTAAAGCTAAAATCGTCATGCAGGCTATTTGATAGGCGACCAGTTTTGCAAGTAATATCTGTCCTCGGTTATGGCCTGCAATGATATATGATTGCAGCGTTCTTTGTCCAAAGTCATTTCCAACAAACAACGCAGAAAAGACGATTGCCAGAAAAAAGAGAATAGGCACATTATATAGTGATGCAAAGAATAGACTGGATGTTTCTCCAATACTGTCTAACAGCAGCACACTGCTCAAAAAAAGATTAAACGCCACAATCCCCCAAAAGTACCGGCTATGAAACAGTTTATAAAACTCAGTATTTAGGAGATTTAGCATTTTCTGAACCTCCTATCTTACTTAAAAAGTAATCTTCCAATGTATCACCGGATACAGAAAGCCCTGTAACGAGGATATGCGCATCCGACAAAACAGCCGCGACTTTTTCCAAATCATCAAGATAATCGTACAGGCGAATTGTCCCATCCGGCATCAACTTGAAATTTTCTGTATGAAGTTTTTCTTCCAATACAAGCAGCGCCTTTTGCGGGTCGGTAGCCTTGATTGCAATATGCCGTTTACACCGTTCATTCAATTCTTGATCGGAGATTTCTTCAATGATTTTTCCTTTGTCAATTAAAATAAATTCTGTTGCAGTTTGGTATAATTCTTCCAAAATATGGCTGGACACCAAAATTGTCATACCATATTCCTTGTTCAAGGATTTCAGCAAATTTCTGACTTCGACAATCCCGGCAGGGTCAAGTCCGTTGATCGGTTCATCGAGAATTAAAAATTCTGGCGTGTTCAAGAGAGCGATTGCAATTCCCAGCCGTTGCCTCATACCCAAAGAAAAATTACGAACACTCTTTTTGCCAGTGTCCTTTAAGCCAACCATATTCAAAGTCTTTTCAATCACTGCTTTATCGGGGATGCCGCGTTGGATGCGTTGTATCTCCATATTTTGATAAGCTGTCATGGCCGGAAAGAGTGCAGGTGTTTCAATCATGCAGCCAATCCGCTTTCTCTGTTCCTGCAAATCTTTTGCCGAACTCTTTCCCCATAAGTCTAAAGTACCGCTGGTCAGGAAAGCCAGCCCTGTAACCAATCGCAGAAAAGTAGTTTTACCTGCTCCGTTCTGACCGATAAAACCGTAGATTTTCCCTTTCTCAATTTGCAAGTCAATATGATCTAAGGCAACAGTATGCCGGTATTTTTTTGTCAGACTATGTGCCTGTAAAATGATGGAACTCATGTTATCAACCTCCTTTATGATTGATTGTAAGAGGCAATCATAAAGAATTTCTTAAATCCAAACAGAAATCTCTAAAAAATGTCTAAAGCCAGAGGTCTAATCTCTGGCTTTGTGTAAACGGTATCCAATACCCCAAACAGTATCAATAAAGTCCTTGTCCGGGCAAACGGCTTTTAATTTGTTACGGAGATTACTTATATGAACATTTAATGTGTTATCCTCACTGATATACTCGGTGTTCCAAACACTTTGAAATAAATTTGCTTTTGAGAATATTTTATCCGGGTATTTCATCAGCAACTCTAAAATTGCAAATTCTTTTGCCGTCAAAGTCAATTCGCTGCCTTGCAAAAAGGCGGTATTATCGTTCAAATCCAAAATCAAATCGCCATGACGTAAATAGGTAGGAGTATCTTTTTGAAACTGCACTCGACGGAGATTACTTTCAATTCTGGCCAGAACTTCCTCCATATCAAACGGTTTTGTAATATAATCATCTGCACCGAGACGCAGTAAATCTATTTTGTTTTGCGTTGTTCCTTTGGCGGAAATAATGATGATTGGAACCGTAGAACATTCTCTTACCGCTGTAAGTACGGTATCACCATTTCGATATGGAAGCATAATATCAAGCAAAATCAAGTCGATATTATTTTCCCGCAGGCAATCCAATACATGAAGCCCGTCATATTGGCAAAAAACTTCATATCCATTTTCCTGCAAAAATTCAGCTAATAACTTGCTGATTTCCAAATCATCCTCAACCAACAGAATTTTCATTTTCGTTTTTCACCTGCTTTTTATATCGTCTATCGGCGGGTTTGTCTGTTTCCTTGGGGATCAACCAAACACCGGCCATTTTCACAGCGCCGGGAATACGGCCCTCGACGCAGTAATAGTTGACTTGACGGGACGAAACGCCCCATTTCTCGCTTGCCTCTTTGAGTGTCATATAGTCCATATTTGCACCTCCGACAACATTTCTTATTATATTTCATTTGCTCGAAGAATACAAGGCATGATATATCTATCATATATTTGTGCTCATATCTCGGTACAATGCAGCCAAAATCTCCGTTTCAAATTGTAGTATTGATAGAGGGGAAAACGAGGGAAGGGTTACGATAGCAAGCACAGCAAGCGAGTACCCGCTTGCGAATTTTGAGATTTTCAGGTCCCTTGCCCGAAAATTCAAAATTGCTTGTTGGGATAGTCCCAAACCCTTATAAAGAACGGAGGCGGCGCATGGCAAATCGAAAACGGAATATCCAAATGAAATTCTATGTTACGGAGGATGAAAAACGGCTCATAGACGAGAAAATGAGCCAGCTCCCCACACGCAGATATGGTGCATACCTCCGAAAGATGGCGATTGACGGATATATCATCTATACGGACACCGCAGATATCAAGGCATTTACCAAAGAGCTTTCTGCCATCGGCCGGAACATCAACCAGATAGCCAAGCGGATCAACGCCGGAGGTCCTGCGTATCAGGCCGACATGGACGAGATACGGGAAAGGCTGGACGAGATATGGCAGTTACAAAGACACATCCTATCAAATCAACGCTGAAAGCAGCCATTGACTATATCTGCAACCCGGAAAAGACGGACGGAAAGCTGCTTGTATCCTCCTATGGCTGTGCCGCCGAAACTGCGGATATCGAATTTGCCTGGACCCGCTGCCATGCCATCGACAAGGGCACGAACCTGGCCGTCACCTGATCCAAGCCTTTCAGCCTGGGGAGGTTACGCCGGAGCAGGCCCATGAGATCGGCATGGAGCTTGCAAAAGAAATCCTGGGCGGCAAGTATGAATTTGTACTTACCACCCATATAGACAAAGATCATGTTCATAACCACCTGATTTTCAATGCGGTCAGCTTTGCGGATCACAAACACTATCATTCCAACAAGCGAAGCTATCACGATATCCGCCGTATCTCCGACCGGCTTTGCAAGGAACACGGTCTGTCCGTCATCATCCCAGGACAAGACAAGGCAAGAGCTATATTGAACATCAGGCTGCACAGAACGGCACCAGCTATAAGGCAAAGTTGAAAGCTGCCATTGACCGGCTTCTGCCAGCCTGTTCCGATTTAGAAGAACTGCTTCGTCGCCTGCAGAGAGAAGGCTATGAGATCAAGCGGGGCAAATATATCTCCGCCAGAGCGCCGGATCAGGAACGATTCACCCGTCTGAAAACCCTGGGTGTGGACTACACCGAAGAAGCCCTTGCCGCCCGGATTGCCGGACGTTCCAGACCTTCCCGCCAGCCGAAACAGCGGAACGGAAAAATCAGCCTGCTCATTGATATCCAGAACAACATCAAGGCACAGCAGAGTGCAGGCTTCACCCATTGGGCGAAGCTGAACAATCTGAAACAGACCGCCAAGACCATGAATTTCCTGACGGAACACGGGATAAGCAGTTATGGAGAACTGGAAAGCAAATTGACCGCAGTATCCGCACGCAGGGATACCGCTCATGCAGAGATCAAGCGGATAGAAAGCAGAAGTGCCGAACTTGCCCTTGTGATGAAGCATGCCGGAACTTACCGTCAGCTAAAGCCGCTTTATGAAAGATACCGTAAATCGAATGATAAAGAAAAGTTTCTGCGGGGGCATGAGAGCGAGATCATCCTTTTTGAAGCGGCCGCCAGAGAATTAAAACGGCTGGGGACTGTGCCGCTGCCGACAACGGAAAGCATGAAAACGGAGCTTGCTAATCTCAACGCAGAAAAGGAACGGCTCCTTGCGGAGTACAAAGCTGCAAGAACCGAAGCCCAGGAATACGATACTGTTAAACAGAATGTAGATGCACTGCTGACCGTTCCAAAGGAACAGGAACAACAGCGTCGGCATGAACTTGAATAAATTTCTTTGAAAGACGCTGGGCGCAGCTCCCGGCATCCTGTATAATGGAACTGCGGAAGGAGGTTTTACCGATGACAAGAAGCGAAGCAATCAAAGCATTATTCTTCAAAAGTGTACTGCCCGTGACCGTGGCACTGATTCTGTATTGTATCTTCAAATCCGCCTGCATGAAGAACGGAGAGCTTGACTATGTATGGCTCTGGATACTCTGCGGGCTACCGTTTGGCCTCCATCGGATGTGCCTCTGGATCGTGCCGGGCGGCGGCTCCCTGGGTGGAGGGATCGCCCTGTTTGCATTGAACTTTATTATCGGTGGTGTGATCGGTGGTTTCATTCTGGCATGGCGGTTGATCGTGGCGGTGTGGTATGTGCCGCTGACGGTGTACCGGCTGATCGTTGGATGATTTTCTTGCGTCATGGAAATATGGAAAACTGCCGCTCGTGCCGATGGAAAAACCATTCACAACCTGATGGAAAAAGACAAGCCTTTTCCCACAGGCCTGCAAACAGCTTTCCCACAGCCTCACAATCCTGGCAGTTTACACACATTCCCACAACGCCTACTGCGGCGGCTATCCATCCTTTCCTATCCAATCCTAATGAGAAAATACTATGGAAATTCCTTTTCAACGGAGGTACAATTTGTACCCCTGTTCAAACAACAGAACCGTGTTAAAGTAATTTGATGATAGCAAAAAGAAAAAGCGGGAGTACAGCCGATCGGACGAACCGAAAAGCTGTACTCCCGTTTTGCGTGACAGAAAGTGTTTGAAATCAAGCCTTTTTCTTCATGTGCCAGCAAGCAGACCGACACATGAGAAATCATAAAGGCTCCCTTTGAAAATATGGATACAGGGAATTATTCTGCGTTTTTCGCCCCCTTATCCTCACAGATTTTAGACCGTTTGGAACTGTAATGCGGACAAGCGACCAGACATACCCGGAAACTCTGCTTGCAACCGTGAACACATTTTTTGCAGATATGGTTATACTGCCGTCTGCCGTTCTCGCCCAGGAAGAACGCCCATTCCAGCCTCCACTTCTTGCTTCGGCTCATAGGCAGTCATGCTCCGGCACATCACGGCCGGGCTTCTTTCCTTCTGGGGGCTTGTGCTCGGCACATTCCCGTTTGGCGTCCTCCAACCGCTCACGGATGGAAGGCTTCTCCGGCGTTATCCGTTCTGCGTACTCCTGGCTTTTTCCGATTCTTCGCCGCGTCTGCCGTTGTTGATAACGCCGTCGATCATGCCGTAGTCATCCTCCAACGTCATTTCCGCTGTGCGGAGGGGATTATCCTTTTCCGGCTGTTCCGCTGCCACGGCAAAGGCCCGTGTGCCGTTTCCCATGATAAGATACTTTCCATCATCGGAAATATGGTGGACACCGTAACCGGCTGCTCCATCTGCTCCCGGCTCATAGCCGTCACCTGAAAGCTGCCCCTCGGTGTCTGCACACGCTCGCCGGTCTCAAAACGGTCTGGAAGAAAAGCGAGGTCTTGTTTCTCTGCCGGGACAGGGAGAACGACGATATTGCCATTGATCTGCATAAATCGTTCCGGCGTTTTGAACTGTTCCGTGTATTTCTGGATCAGTTCTGGGGACAGGGACGCAAAATCTTCCTCACCAAGTCCAACCACCAAGAAAGTCCCTGCTACGATATCATAAATTTCTCCATTTTCATCCCGCAGCCCACGGTTCAGGTCAAGCCCGATGAGCTTTCCTTCATCATTGCAAACCAGCGCCACCGGGTCAGAATAGGGATAAGTTGCGCCAATGTCTCCGCCGACCTCCGCCTGCAGGGAATGAAGATCGGGGTCGATCTCCTTCACATAGGGTTCCTTCATAGGCTCCACTACAAGCACAGTCATCTTTTCCGAGGCAACCTTCTCCGCAGCGGACAGCATTTCATCCGCATGGGACTTCTCCGGGTCATCCAAAGCGGCTTTGACCTCCGCTGGGTCAAAATCAAGAAATTCTTCATAGCCCGTGGCATCCTTGAACTTTTCAATCTCCGAAGGAAGATACTCCTCCTGCGTCTGCCCCAGTGCTGCCAGCTTTTCATCCAAAGCGGAAATGCGTCCGGCCATCAGATTTTCATACAGTTCTTCCTTTGCGGCGTGTGCTCCGGGTGCTCCGCCGCATACTTTGGATCGTTCTGACGGAAAAACTCGTCCATGTCAAAGGCAATATCCATAGCCCACTCGGATTTTTCTTCTTCGGGAAGATCGTCCTGGAAGGTCATCACCCGGTACTCGTCGGGGATACTGCCGCGCTCACCGTCGTAATACTCATGGAACTGTCACCCGTATCACGCACATAGCCCTGATCCGTGAAGGTGCCGTTTTCCTCCAACGCAACGTCCCGGCCGTAGGCCTCATAGTCGATGTAATTCTGCAAATGCTCTGGCACCTGCATAACGTCCAGTTCTTCGATGTAATAGCGGCCCAGATCGTCATAGTCATGGATATCGGGGTAAACCTCATAGCAATCCAGATTCTCGGTGAGGTTGATGATCTCCTGCAGGCTGCCGCAATGGTCGCCCATTTCCATACCGGCCTGAAACTGTGCGTATTCGCTTTCGCTCATTTCATCCAGCTTCGATGCCAGATAATTCAGCTCGTCAAGATTTTCATATTCACCCAGCTTACTGTAAAGACCGTCCACATAGCAGTCATAGTCCGTGATGAACCATTCCTCATAGGGATTGCCGAAGTCATCCTTCTGGCCGATCCCGATCCGCTTAAACACTTCCTTCAATTTCTCGGCGGTGGTGGGAAACTTCACCCACTCGCCCACAAGCTCGCCCTCATTGTACTTCCCAAGATTGGTGATAAAGGCGGCAAAGGGATAATCCTTGTCGTGATCGTAATATGGCATATCAGCACCTCCTTACAGCTCCGGCGCAGATTTTTCCTTATGGGGCTGCGCCTTGTTTTTCTCCGCACATTCTTTCTTGCCCTGTTCCAGCCGTTCCCGGATGGAAGGCTTTTTCTCCGGCTCCGCAGGATGTTCATGGTTCCACTCGTCGCCGGAGAGAGAAATATATCCGTGTTCCGTAAAATGACCCTGTTCCTCCTGCATGGCGTACTTGCCAAACGGAACAGGTCGATCGCTTTCAGAAGTTCCGGAGGCAGCAGCATATCCATGTGCTGTGCCAGATACCGCCAGCCCAGATCCTTCAGATCGTGGATATTGGGCTCAAATACGAAATAGTCGATGTTGGCCGCAAACTCCTTAAACTGCTCCGGCGCTGTCAACTTGAAGGGCGAGGTCTGCACCGCCGCCAGCACCTCTCGGTCCTCCGGGGAGAGGGCAGCTACCGCCGCCCTCACTTCGGGTAAATGTTCCAAAGTCTTATTTTCTGCCATTGACACCTTCCTTTCTTTTCGGAAATTCCAGCTTGAAGTTGATGTATTTGCCACCCGTGTCATCCAGGATCACCGCAGCGTCATAAGTGGCCTGTTTCTTTTCAGACCACATTCCCTTGACATTGGTACGACCCTTTTTCAGAAGGTCCGTTGCCATCTTCTTTGTCAGTTCCTTCTTGCGGCTCGTCCAGAAGCGGTCATTTTTCCAGAGGACAAAACCGCAGGACCGATCCGAACACGCAAAGTTCTTCTTGCCCTCATAGACCGGCTGGCCGCAGCGGGGGCAGGTACCGATCACTTCCTTCTCCGGGGCAAACAGCTTTTTTCCGTCCTCGGAAATGCAGGAATAGGTGGACACGATCTCCTGGACCATCGTGCAGATACCGTCCATGAAAGTATCCGGGTCAGCGCCGCCCCTTGCGATCTTCGTTAATTTCTGTTCCCATTCCGCTGTCAGCATGGGAGAGGTCAGCGGCTCCGGCAGGACCGTGACAAGGTTGATACCGGCTTTCGTGGGGATCAGGTTTTTGCCCTTGCGCTCCACAAATCCGGCTGCCACCAGCTTTTCGATGATGGCAGCGCGGGTGGCGGGCGTACCCAGTCCCTTCCGCTCGGCGTCCTCCGGCGTATCCTCCTTGCCCGCATTCTCCATAGCGGACAGGAGGGTATCTTCGGTGTAGGGCTTCGGTGGCTGGGTGAAATGCTCGGTAACAGCAATCTCCGCACCATCAAAAATCTGCCTTCGGTGAAGTCTGGGATCGTGCCGCCGTCCCCATCCGCAGGCTTTTCTTTCAGAAAGGCACGGAAAATGCGGTCGATCTCCCGCCAGCCTTCGGCAAGGACGCGCTTGCCCTTTGCGGTGAAGGAACGGCCGCAGCAGTTGAAAGTTGCCGTGACCGCCTCATACATATACGCTCCGCCGACGCACACAGCAGCTTGCAGCAGACCAGCAGGAACAAATTGCGCTCGCCCAGGGGCAGAGCCTTGATATCCGCTTTTTCAATCTCCATCGTGGGAATAATGGCGTGATGGTCGGATACGTCCTTGTCGGAAATCATGGCCTCCATCAGCGGAAAGAAATTGCCGCAGCCATCAAAGGGCGGCAGCTTTGCCGCCAGGTGGATCACGCAGGAAGCCGTTTCTGCCATGTCGGAGGTCAGATACCGGCTGTCCGTGCGGGGATAGGTCAGCAGTTTCTTTTCATAGAGGCTCTGTGCGTAGTCTAAGGTCTGCTTCGCCGTGTAGCCGAACAGGCGGTTCGCCTCACGCTGCAAGGTGGTGAGATCATAGAGCTTCGGCGGCTGTTCTTTCTTCTGTTCCTTCTTGACAGAGGTACAGGTGACGGCCGCACCCTTGCACGCCGCCGCTGCCTGTTCCGCCTCCGCCGAATCGGTGAACTTCTCCGACACTGCCTCGGCTCCGTCCAGCATCAGGCGCAGCAGATGATATTTCTCTTTGTGGAACAGTGTGATTTTTGCGTCACGCTCTGCCAGCATTGCCAGCGTAGGCGTCTGCACACGACCCACATTCAAGGTACGGTGATAGAGAACGGAAAACAACCGTGTGGCGTTGATCCCCACCAGCCAATCAGCTTTCTGGCGGCAGAGTGCTGATTGATACAGGGCTTCATAGTCGGCACCGGGGCGCAGATCAGAAAATCCCTCCCGAATGGCGCTGTCCTCCATCGAGGAAATCCAAAGGCGAAGGATCGGTTTGTGGCAATCCGCCATTTGATACACCAGACGGAAGATCAGTTCCCCTTCGCGCCCGGCGTCACAGGCATTGACGATGGTATCCACATCGGGGCGGTCCATCAGGCGCGGAGATTTTCAAAAGCGTTTTCCTTGCCCGGTGCCAGCACATAGCGGAACGGCTCCGGCAGAATGGGAAGATCGTCATATCGCCATTTCTTGAAATGCTCGTCATAGTCGCCAGCATCCATCGGGGATACCAGGTGTCCCATGCACCAGGATACGAGAAGGCCGTTGCCTTCATAAAAGCCATCGGTCCTGGATGAAGCACCCAGGGCCGACGCAATAGATTTTGCCACGCTCGGTTTTTCCGCAATAATCAGTTTACTCATTCTTTTCCTCCGTTTCCTCGTCCTCGGTTAGATATTCTTCTTCATCCTCCAGGTCGAAATCATCCAGAACAGCGGGCACTTTCTTGCCCTGCTTCGGTTTCAGTACCAGGAAATAGACCGCCGCACCACCTCCGGCTGCAAGGATCAGCAGCACCGCCAGGATCGCCCCGGCATTGCTTTTCTTTTCAGGCTCCGTATTGTCTGGCTCGGTGGGCTCTGCGGCTTTCTGCTCTGTGCCAATACATTCACTAAGGTTTTTTACGCAGACCGGGCAAGCGGTGTTGACCGCTCCGGCCTGGCACTTTTCCGTACAGGTGCAGACGATAGCGTTTCCGCCTTTTCTCCATCCTCCGTGAGTGCCATGAGATCGGCTTCATCCACTTGGTTCAGAAAATGCACGGTTTCCTCGCCCTTATCGTCACGGTCGATAATAAGATAGAACACATTTCCGTTTTTCGTTTCCACCGTGATAAACTGCTTTCCGCCTGCGGTGGGACTGCCGATATCGTCGATCAGTGACAGGTTCCCATCCGGCGTCAAGGCGGCACCGCCATTCAAACCGCCGCCCAGCATCCCCAGCAGATTTTCCAGCGTTTCCGCGTCCAGAGAGAAAGGACCTTCCCCGGAGCCAGCCTCGCCGTCACTTACCGTCATGTACCGGAATAGACATAGCCGACCTTTTCCGGCAGGATGACCTTCAGCCAGTCGCCGTCCGTGCCGATCACCTTCACGGTCGTTCCATTGGGAAGCTGGGTGAAGGCGGTATAATCCATTCCCGCACCCGTGCGGACATTCAGATTGCCGCCGCCCGTGGTGACGGTGCCGGTCTGCCCGGAGTCATTTTCGCCGGAACTGAACTGGATACCATCCTCGGTGACGGATACCGTGACCTGGCTGCCTGCCAGAGCGGAAAGCAGATCAGAGACATCCCCAGCCGTTTCCTGTTCAGCCACGGACTCCGTGCTTTCCTCGCCGCCGCTGGCAAAGGCGGTGATAGAAAAAGCGGCAGTGCTGAGCACCACCGCCAAAAGAGCCGATACCATTTTTGTCATAAAGTTATGCTTCATCCTCGTATCCCTCCGTTTCCTCATTTTCGGTGTTGCCCTCCTGCAGCATACCTTCCGGCAGGGAGATCATACCGCTGGCATAGGCTTTCAGGAAGGCGGTCAGTTCCTTGTTGTCCATCTTCACGGCTTTCACCATGCGGACGATTTCCAGATTTTCTTCCTCCGCAAGCTGGGCCTCCAGCGCACGAAGGCGTTTCTGCTGCTCCGCGATCTTTTCTTTGGTTTTCGCAATGTCATTGCGAATCTTCTGTGTCGTTGCCATAAATCAAATTACCTCCATATCGTTTTTTAGTTGTAGGGCGGTCGCCCGAAAGCGTAAAAGTGGGATTGCCAGTAGCTTGTGTTAATATCTGCATACTGGATGGGGTCGCCGCAGTGCAGCATTTTTCCACCGCCCACATAGATACCCACATGGGAAACGCCCGGTGTATCGTAAGTTCCGACGAAAAAGATCAGGTCGCCGGGTCTTGCGTTGGCAGAGGATACCGGGGTGGAAATATTGTAGAGCCCCTGTGCTCCCAGCCTGCCCGTATTGCAGACGCCGCTTTGCGTCAGCACCCAGGACACGAAGCCAGAGCAATCAAAAGAAGTGTTCGGATTGCTGCCGCCCCAGACATAGGGATAGCCGATGTACTTCTCCGCCTCGGTAATGAGCGCTGCAAAGGTTTCATCTTCCAGTGCGGAAGGCGGAATATCATAGGTGGTGGGCGGTTTAGTGTACTTGTCTACATAGCCGGAGCCTGGGAACAAATCTTCCCGGTTTCCCAGCGTTGCCATATAGACCGCATACAGGGAAAGTGTTTCTTCGTCCATGATGTAGACCGGCACATGGGAAAGGTCGAAGTTTTCCAGCTTCACCTTGCAGATATAGTAGTTGTACGGTACTTCCACGTCATAGTCATTTCCTTCGCTGTCTGTCCGTGTCTCCGTCCGATAGCGCACCTCCACTTCCACGGTCTGCGTCAGAATGTACTGCTTTTCAAAGAGCATTTGTAGCTCCGCCTGAACCGCGTCGATGGTAAACACCCCTTCATGGAACGCCGTGAGAATGGAGATCAGCACATAAGGGTCATGTTCGATCTCGTCCAGGTCAAAACGGTATTCGTCATATCCGGGGTGCAGAGCCTCATAGTGGTCCAGCTCATATTGAAGCTCCTGCTCCAGTTCGCAGTAGGCCGCCTCCGCAGCCAGCATATCCGTGTCCTCGGAGAGATAAGAGGAAGTAAATACACCGCCCACACCGGAGCCCGCCATCATGGAACAGGAAGATACCCCGCCAAACAGCAGAGCAACACAGGCACCAATGCCAATCACCAACAGCACCGCCCGGCTATGGTGCTTGATGTAGAGAAAGGTTTCCTTGAATGCGTCCTTTGCTTTCTGTGCCGCACTTTTTGCCGTGGCCGCTGTGTTCTTTGCGGTTTTCTCTGTCTGCCGCAGCTCCTTTGCGTAGTTCCTCTTGATCCGCTGTTTCTGCAGAAAGCGGGATACCGGGTTAGAAGCCGCCAATGCAGGATCATCATGCAGTGCCTTTTGGTAAAGGTAGTCGGCGTTTGCCTTAAAAGAAGCCTGCTCTGCCTTCGCCGCGTCACGCCAGGGCTTTGTGCGGTGATGGTGAACGGCGGCACGGACTTTGCCTTTTCCGTAGGCAAGCCCGCGTTCCGTCAGCACCTCGCCCTTGTGTCCAGCCTCAACACCCACATTTTCCTGTTCCACCTCATGCACCTTCGCATGGGCGGCATGGACGATCTCATGGACCGGCCGGGAAAGCGGATTGTGCCGCAGGCGTCCATTGGGGCGTTTCTCCACTTCTTCAAAGTGAAGCTGCATCTTGCCTTTTCCGGCTGCTTCGTCAAAAACATGCTCGGTACGGAGAACTTTCTTTGTGGGGATAGCGGCCTTTGCCGCGTCCAGCCTGTCCGCCGCACGGTCGGAACGGTCGATGTACTTTCCAAGTGCGGGATCGGCACGTTCTTCCTCGGTAAATTGCAGGCGGGAGGACGGGCGCTGCCTTGCGGCAGAACCATCCCGCACCGCTGGGTATCAGCCTTTTCCGCCTTTCGTGCGCGTTTCTTTTCATGGTGTTCCGCCGCACGCAGGGCAAGGTCAGCCGCAGCACCAGCGGATTCTTCCGAAGAAGCGGACAGCTCCGTTTCCGGCTCCCGGCTGCTGATATGTTCCACCTCGCCCGTGGCAAGGTTTTCCGATACCGCACCGTCACGGGTCATTTTCTGCGTGATCTTATCGGTCGCTTTCAGTTCCCTCATAGGCAGTCACCTTCCTTTCCATAGGGGCAGAAGTCACCGCAGGTGCCATTCTCGATCATGGCGATATAGCGGAAAATGGGATAGGCCTGGGGCGGGCAGACCGCATTTCCCAATGTTTTCAGCCGCAGTGCCCGGTCATCCATGCGCTCGGTCATGCGGGGGATTCCTTCTGGCTCGGCGGCCCAGAGGATACGTCCGTCCATCCTTTCGGGAAGCCCATGAGCCATTCCACCCAATCCGGGTTCAGTGCTGCCGTTTCGGACACCGGCTGTTCCTGGGAGATGATCTGCGCCGACAGGTTTCCGTCCTTCTTCGCTGGATCGAAGGCCGACGGCTTCAAGGTCGAGCGGAAACCGTCCGACGCCACCGGGGTCAGATAGAATACCGCCGCCGACAGGCTCAGGCTCCAGATCGCCCCGTTTCGGTTCCTCTTGCGGAATATCCCATTGTCCGACAGGAACACATCCAGGCTTGCCGCGTCCCTGGCGGTGTTGTTGTCGGAGGCAAGGGGTGTGGGAAACATCAGCCGCGACGATAAAAGTTCGCTGGCGCTCATGCCATGCGCCGACGCCGCAAGCCGGAAATACGAATGGGAGAACAGCGTATCCCGCTTTTGCCATGTCAAAGATCGTTTTGTCGAGCCCCATATTGATGAAGCCAGCAACATTTTCCCCAAGCACCCAACGGGGCCGCAGCTCGGTAATAACGCGGCACATTTCCGGCCACAGGTAGCGTTCATCCGCAAATCCCTTCCGTTTTCCGGCGGTGGAGAAGGGCTGACAGGGAAAGCCGCCTGAGATAACGGTAACTGTTTCAAGTCCTGTTTTTTCAAAAAACGCCTCCTTCGTAAAAGTAGTAATATCCCGGAACCTGGGAACATCCGGCCATCGTGCGGAGAGGACGGAGTGCGGAAAATCCGCCCACTCACACTGGCAGACGGTTTCAAACCCGGCAGCCTCCGCCGCCAGGTCCAGACCGCCAATGCCGGAAAACAGGCTCACATGGGTCAGTTTATTCATGGCCCTTCGGTACACGGAACGGTTCGATCTCACTTTCCAACTCCGCAAGGACCGCCTCCATATCCGCCGTGACCGCCTTACTTCTGGCAATCAGCCGGTTCATCACATCAAAGAAGGTTTCGCCCTCCTGTTTTTCTTCCGTATGCAAATAGCGGGGATCATTCATGTTCGTTTTCTCCTTTCCCGGTTTCACCAAGTTTTGTTGTCATAATGCTGTAAAGCTCGTTGTCCTTCGGGAAGTCATCCACAAAAGGCAGGATCACATTGCCGAAGAAGATCAGCCCCTCGCCGGGGCCTGCGTTGCTGATATGCGCCGCCTGCTGGTTGGAGATATTCAGGCGCTCGCAGAGGATTTTTCTGTCTCCGCTGGCCTGGTTCAGAAGGTACACAAAATCGCTGTTTTCAAAGATGTTCTCGATCTCCGGGGAGGAAAGCAGGTCCTTGATGTTCTGCGTGATCCCCGTCGGGATTCCGCCCCATTTGCGAAAGCGTTTCCAAATCTCCACGCTCCAGGAACCAACCTCGCCACGCAGCAGAAGGTGGAACTCGTCCACGAAGTACCAGGTGGATTTGCCCTGATCCCGGTTTTGGGAAACTCGGTTCCACACCTGATCCTGGATCACCAGCATACCCAGGCTTTTGAGCTGCTTTCCCAGCTCCTTGATATCAAAGCAGACAATGCGGTTGTTGATATCCACATTGGTACGGTGGTTAAAAACATTCAGGCTGCCATGCACATACAGTTCCAGTGCCGCCGCGATCCGCTGTGCTCCGGCTCCGGCTGCCGCTTGATCTCGTCATACAAATCTTCCAGCAGCGGCATATTCTCCGGGCGGGGGTCTGCGATATAGGGGCGGTACACGATCCGCACAGCACGGTCAATGACCGTCTTTTCCACCGGCTCCAGACCGTTTCGTCCGCCTGCTGCCAGTTCACAGAATGACAGGATAAAATCGGATTTCAGCGCCAGCGGGTTATCGTCCTCGCTGTAATTGAGGTTGATATCCATAGGGTTCACATACTGCGTACTGGTTGGAGAGATTTTGATGACCTGTCCTTCCAGACGATTCACCAGCGGAAAATATTCCGCTTCCGGGTCGCAGATCAAGATATCGTCCTTTGTATTCAGGAACACACCCACGATGGAACGCTTTGCGGAAAAACTCTTACCGCTGCCGGGCGTACCTAAGATCATGCCGTTGGGCGTTTTCAGCTTTTTGCGGTCAGCAAGGATCATATTGCCGGAAGTGGCATTGAGCCCGTAGTAAAGAGCTTCGCCGCCGTGGAAAATCTCCTGTGTGGTGAAGGGAACGAACACCGCCACCGCCGAAGTGGTAAGCCCGCGCTGTATCTTAATGCGGTTGACACCCAGGGGCAGAGCCGACACGAAGCCGTCCTCCTGCTGAAAGTCCAGCCGCACCAGGGAGCAGTTATATTTCTGCGCCACGCTTGCCGCACGGAGAAGGTCATTCTCCAGCTTTTGCCTGCTGTCCGCAAAGTTCACCACCAGGAAGGTCATCAGGAACATTCGCTCATTTCTGCTTTGCAGGTCACGGAGGATATTCTTTGCCTCGCCTGCGTAGGTGGCAAGGTCAGTGGGGATGATATCCATATCGAAACCTTCCCGCACCGCCTTTTTCTGCGCGTCGATCTTCATACTGTCAATGTCAGTGATCTTCCGCTTGACCGTCTTGATCGCCTCGTTCTGATCCATACTGCGGATATGGAGGCTGACAAGCAGCCCGCTATCCGTATCCAGCAGCTCGGTGAGCATACGGTCATCCATTTCCGGCGCGCTGATCTGCAGAAAGGACACGGCGCAGAATTTATCTGCCATTGTGAACTTCCGTGCTTCACCGAAGCGGAAAGAAGAAGGTGCGACAAAATCCTGGACCGACAGGCCGGAAGGGGCAAGCCAGCTCCATTCAAAGGCAAACCGTTCCCCGTCCGGGTGCAGGATGCCGTGGAGCATTTCCAGCCACTCCTTGCCGCCAAGCTCCTTTGCCAAAGCACCCATGACCTTGAAATGGTTAAGGGCGTCCATGACGATCCGGGAAAATCGTGCCCGTGCGGTTTTGCTGTCCCGTGCCTCGATGGTGAGGGTCAGATACTTTGTTTTGATAAGACCGTTGTTGCCCCGTTCAAGCTGCTTGCGGAGCATTTGCGTGTAAAGCTCACGGATATGGTCGAAGTGATCTCCCTGCGCTGCGATCTCGATACGCTTCACAAAATCCTCCCGGTTCATGCGGCGGCTCACAAGGGAGAGCTGCATCCCGATAGAAGCGTCATGGGCGTTATACATATCGCAGAGGCTTCAAAGATCGCCGTCTGGTCGTCAGGCTTTGCAAGCTGATAATTCACATCCTCGAACTCAATACACTTCGACCAGGTGTGGTCGTCCAGCTTGCACAGACCGTCCGGGTACATCTGGCGGAACGGTAAGGTGTCCTGTGCGGAATGTACCTTGCCGTCGCCTCTGGCAGTTTCCAGAATACGGCTGATCTCACGCTTTTCTGCGGCGGTCAGCTTTACCGCGGGTTTTGCCGCCTGCCGTGCCTGCGGCTCTTGCTTTCGCTTTCTGAACAATGGCTTTCACCTCCTTTTCCGCCTGGGCCTGCCGCTCCAAGGCTGCGTAGAAATTGTTTGTCTGGTAAGGCCGCTCTTTCGTCCGCAGGAACATACAGCGGATGACCTGTCCGGCCACCACTTCCAGGGGTTGGCCGTGCCGCTCATACATGGCAAGCAGAAAGAACGGGAGCATGACGATAATCATGCAGAACGCGGCGGCGCTGTTGCTGGCCGTGCGTCTGAGCAAAAAGAAAAACGGTACTCCAATGAGTGCCGCCGCTCCGAAACATATAAGCTGCCGTTTGGTAAGCCCAAACAGCACTTTGGATTTTACTTTCGTCAAATCCTTTGGAATGGTTACATACGCCAATTTATCAAGCCTCCTTAATGCGCTCCGAACAGGCTCTTAGAGAGCTGCCGGTCTTGAACAGGGCGAAGCACAGCAGGACCGTGTAGCCCATGCAGGCCCATATCGCGCCTGAGATATTTCCGTCCGTGGCGATACTCTGTACCAAAACAGAGTAGATTCCCACGCACACCATGATTAGAAATGCCTGGAACGCCAATGCAAACAGGGATTTCAAGTAGTTCTGTCCTGTATGGCTCCAATCCCGGTTCGTCATAGTGGCAAGCGGGATCGGTCCAACGGAAGTTGTCAAATACACCTCAATCATGCGGCCGTAAATGACAAGCATGATACAGATGGAAAGGGCGTTCATGGTAAGCCCCACGAAAAGGGACTGGAACCACAGCCCGAACAATTCTCCCGTGCCCAGGGCTTCAAGCTGCGCCTCCATATCCGTGATAACGCTGCTGATATCAATGGAGGTATTCCCGATGATGACGCCTGCGCTGCTGTTCACAACGCTTTGCCCCACATCAAAGATACCCATGACGATATTCCATGTGTTCGTCACAATGAGAACGGCACAGAAGGTCTTGAAAATCCACTTGAAGAACATCCAGGTATCTACATCGTGCAGATTGTTTTTCTCTGTCACAAGCTGGATCAGCTCATAACACATTACGAATGTCAGGATAACCCCGGCGATTGGAACGATCACCGTTTCAGAGAGGTTTCGGATCATAGAAAAGACGCCGCTGTTCCATGCCAGCGGCGTCTGTCCCACTTCACCGGCGATCTCGCTACTTTGGTATTGACCGTATCGAACATGCCCGACAGGTTTCCCGTGATTCCCTCGATGAGCAGCCCTCGGAGCCATTCATCGAGTTTGTCGAGTATGCCGCCCATAAGCGATCACCGCCGGACGATCAACCGAACAGGCCGGAGAGCAGAGGTACAAGGGTGATGCCGATGAGGGCGACACCGCCGCCGGCCATCAACTGTTTCATACCCTGGCTTTTGGAAGCAGGGTTGTCCTGACCGTAACCTTCCAGAAGGTTGATAACGCCCCAGATACCAAGACCTGCGCCCAGGGCCACTACGAGAGTCTGCAAAACACCAACTGCGCTGTTGAAAAATTCCATAAAATAATCCTCCTAAAAAATGTTTTTGATTTTGGGTTAAGTTGTTGCGTCAATCTCGTACACATCGAAGGTGTCCGTGGGTTTTACCACGGCACGCTGCTTCTTCATGTACCGTTCCATGTCAAAGACATTTTTAGGGTCGGCGTCGGCCGTGTATCTGTAATTCGGGTGCCGGGTGAGGTCGTACTTGTCCGAAAGGAACGGGCGCACGCCCCGCAGCATGAAGATACACTTGCCGCCGTCCATCACTGCTAATTCGTCCTGGGTCATCAACTCCTTTCCTAATTTTTGATAACTGAGGCCGTGGGAAACCTGGCTGCCCCGGTTTTCGGACTGGTTATAGAGATCAATGGTCTCTTTCCCCAGCAGCTCCGAAATTTCCTTGAGGGTGGATTTCTCCTTGCCTCCCAAAAACAAGGTGCTGTCACAGTTACCGACGATGGTATCCGCCGCATCCTTGTAGATGGTCTTTAACTGGCTCTGCGACTGCAAAATAATAGAAGCCGATATCTCACGGCTTCGGATGGTGGCGATCAGCTTATCGAAGTTCGGTATCTGGCCGATGTTGGCAAACTCGTCCAGAATCAGACGGACATGGACAGGCAGCCGTCCGCCGTAGAAGTCATCCGCCTTGTCGCAGAGCAGATTGAAAAGCTGACTATACATGAGGGCGGCCACGAAATTGAAAGTGCTGTCCGTATCTGACAGGATCACAAACAGCGCCGTCTTTTGGTCGCCCAGGGTATCCAGTTCCAGTTCGTCATATTCCATCAGGTCCCGCAGCTCCTTGATATCGAAGGGAGCAAGCCGGGCACCGCAGGAAATGAGGATGGATTTTAAGGTCTTGCCCGCCGCCATCTTGAATTTGCGGTACTGCTTGACGGCAAAGTGGTCCGGCTCCCGTTCCTCCAACTGAGAAAAGAGCAGGTCCACCGGGCTTTGATAAGTTTCGTCATCCTCTCTGGCTTCACTGGCATTGATAAGGTCCAGAAGTGTGATGAAGTTCTTTTCTTCCTCCGTGGCCTCATACCAGATGTAGCCGATCAGTGCGGAATAATAGAGGCGTTCTGCTTTGACCCAGAAATCTTCCGAAGATTTTTCGCCTTCGCCCTTCGTGTTCATAATCAGGGCGTTCACCAGCTTTAAGATATCTTTCTCTGATCGGATATAAGCCAGCGGATTGTATTTCATGGATTTTCGGAAGTTTATCAGGTTGAGGCACTTGATACGGTATTTCTTCCGTTCCAGGAAAGCGCCGATCTCCGGCAGCAAGGTTCCTTTCGGATCAGTGCAGACATAGGACGAATGAGCTTGCAGCAGCGACGGCTTACAGAAGAACCGCGTCTTGCCGCTGCCGGAACCGCCGATCACCAGAATGTTTTTATTTCTGGCATACTTCGGCTGCTTTGGACGCTCGCCATCGTAATCCGTTCCGTCTGCGTCATGGGGATGTTCTGGAAAAAGTCCTTGTCCATGTAGGGAGCGATATCTGCCGCCGTACCCCAGCGGGCAGAACCATACTCGATCCCGTGGCGATATTCTTTGCGTTCTTGCCTTTCAGGTAGACCGCCATGCGAAGGATCACCGCACCGGCTATACCGATCAGCAGGTCCGTGGGATGGAAACTGAGCACGGGGAGGAAAGGGCTGCCGTGAAGCCGTCCCCAATGGAGAGCAGCTTGCCGGAAAGGTCAGCACCGGGCGCAAGCCGGAAAGCCTGTGCCAGCTTATCGAAGGGATACACGAACAGAAGATACGGGAGATTCAGCAAAAACAGTTTTTTCATGTTCATCTCTGCACGCTCCGATCTTTGACCTTTACTTTCTCCCGGTCAATGGTGCGGTGTTCCACTTTCTCCGCCGCCTGTTCCTTCGCCCGGGTCAGCCGTTCCCGGATGGAGGGCTTTTCCTCACGGCTCATTTTCCGGCTGGCAAACTCCTGAAATGCCGCTGTGATGGCATCCGCGTCCCGGCTTTTGAAAAAGACCAGGTAACGAGGCTGCTCTGCAGTGGTGTCCTTCTTCAAGGCAAAATCCACATGGTATTTCTTCGCCACACGGGAGAAAGCCTTGATATTCTTGTCACTGATCTCGATATTGGCAAGACCGGCGTTCTGGCTGGCAAGCTGTTTAAGGCTCTGCCTGCCGCGGTAGATTTTGGGCTTCTGGCTTTTCTGGATTTCCTCCAGGAACTTTTTGACGGCTTTTTCAAAGACTTGCTCGCTTAGCTTGGCTCCGTCAACAATGAGCGTTACGGCGCCACGCGTTACTTCCTCCTGCATTTAGCCTCGCCCCCTTTGCCCGTCCCCGTACATATCGTGCTGCACCAGGAAGAATAGTAGCTGTTGATGGTGGTCGGGGCGTTATACAGCGCCGCCAGAAGATATTTCTTGATATTGCGGACATAGGTGGTGTTGTCCTTCATGCAGTCCATAACATACTGAATATGGGAACTGTCCAGCTTCATAAACCGGGACTTTACCACCTCCGCCGGATAATCGTCTCCGGCAATGCGGATGACTTTGCGGGCAGAACATACGGTATCCACGATCAGGTCAACGATTTCGTCAAGCTGCTCACGGTCGATATGGCTGTCCTGCACCAGATAGCTGTACTCGATGTTGTCCAAAATCACTTCACGATAACATTCTCTGGCTCCCATCCGATCCGTTCCCATCCTTGCCCCTGCGGGGGTAGGGGGATTTGATTGGATAGGATTTGATATCTCCGTACTTGATAAATTAGTCTTTGTTTGATTAGTATTTAATTGTGCGGGCTTTTCCGTACACGGTTCCGCCGTATCCGGGATACCCATATCCGGGTTTTCCGTATATGGCTTTGCCGTACCCGGTAAAGGCGTACCTGGGCTTGACGGCGGTTCGCACTGAGGCATTTCGTAAATGACATACTCGGTATCCGTGATCTTGCCTTTTTCATCCCGAAGCTGTGTGCGCCGGATATACCCGTGGGTTTCCAGCTCCTTCAATGCCGCACCGATGCTGTCCACACCTTCTCGGCAGATCGCCGCAAGACCTCTGGTGGTGTAATTCCACTCGTCAGGGAGCGACAACATCATGGACAGCAGCCCTTTGGATTTCAGGGTCAGCGTTCGATCTTTCAAGTGATGGTTCGACATGACCGTATAATCACGGGTCTTTTCAATACGAAAAACAGCCATCTTCGCACCTCCTTCCTGTGAAAATAAAAAGTGTTGATTTTAAGCGGTTTATCCGTCTGCACGCCTCCATAGCCTCCCACATGGGAAAACATCCACGCCCTGTTCAGAACGCAAGCCACAGAGGAAGAAACAGAAGATATCCCACTGATTTTGATACATTTTTGGGGCGGCTACCTCTCACGGCCTTTATGGTCATAGTGGAGATCGCCGGAAAGCACCTTCGCATGGTTGCGGATTTTGATATGCCCGTTTTCCTGATTCTCCAAAGCCTTGCTGTATCCAGTGTCGGTCAGGAACAGGCGCATTTTCTCACCCTTCCAGCCAACAGGCGAGTCATGGGTAAGAACATCAAAGACGATCATGTGTCTGGTTGCCGGGTCGAAACGCTCCAAAGCCATAATGTCATGGCCAGATAACTTCTGCGCCCCGGATCGTTGCCTGGCTTCTGCCAGCATTTCCCCGATGGTGCGGGCTTTCTCCGGCAGACGGTATTCGGCCTGCACCTTGCGGATCAAATCCATGCACTCCTGATCCGACAGTGGGCGGAGCTTGTCCAGAAGCTTTCCGCCGTTTCTTTCGTTGCCGGGTTCGGCGCATAGCACCATGTCATGTAAATCTCATTCAGGACAGCGTTCTGATTGGTACTTTCAATCTGAAACACCATCCTCATTTCTGCTTCTGTCAGTTTCATTGCCAGCCTCCTTCAAAATGGGTATAAAAAAACGCCATAGGTTTTTTGAGCTACGGCGTTTCTTGCGATATTCACAATTCCAAACTTTCCAGCCACTCGTCAAAAGATTTCTTGGAAACGCGGATTGCATTGCCTATGCGAACGATCCTGAACTCCTCCTGCTTGACGAGCTGATATGCGGTTGTGCGGCCAATGTTGAGCATGGCCGCAATCTGTTCCACGGTATATGTGCGCGGTTCCGGCAGTGACTTTTTCTCTTTCTTGTCCATAGTAACCTCCATGTATTTGCCTTGTCATTTTGACTAAGGGAGTGAAGAATGGCAGTAGCAATCGGCTTTGGCGGGATGTCCTCTTGCTAAGAATTTGCTAATAGGACCACCCAACGGACACATAAAACTGCGTCAGAATAGGTGTTTTGCACCATAAAGTTCGTTTACTACAAGTCATTCTGCGTAAGGGATGATATTGGAAGTTACATCCGAACCGTGTATCACATGGTAAGCCATACTCCTAAGCGTGGGGCCGGAGGTTCAAATCCTCTCTGGGACGCCAGAAAGCACCGCTGCAAGCCTTTTTTCGGGGCTTGCAGCGTTTTTAGTTTCTCCTTCTCCCGGTAATTTCACTTCTGTTACCGGGAGAGTTTTATACGCCGCAAGGTTTTTGTGATGGCGTTGGATTCGGCAAGGACGCATTGTTTACAATTTGGCGGTGGATTATCCCGCGCAGGGTGTGGTACAATATAAACCACACTGAAAATGCAGGGGCCGATGCTCACCATCGACCCGTGAACCTTGCGGCGGCCGCTATGTGCCGCGGGCGAACCGTGTCCGCCCTTACATTCTCGACGCAGGAAGGCCACGCTGCATCTATTATAATTAAAGGGGTGTTTACCATGTGTACAGCTGCAACCTATACAACCGACAGTTTCTACTTTGGCCGCAATCTCGATTATGAATTTTCCTACGGCGACGAGGTCACGATCACGCCGCGGGCCTACCCGTTTAGCCTGCGCTGCATGGGGGACTTCCGCACAAAATATGCGATGATCGGCATGGCCTACGTGGCGGGGGAGTACCCCCTCTACTATGACGCCGTCAATGAGAAGGGCCTGGGCATCGCAGGCTGAACTTTGTCGGCAATGCAGTCTACCACCCGGCGCAGGATGGCAAAAGCAACGTCGCCCAGTTTGAGCTGATCCCCTGGCTGCTGGGCAGCTGTGCGACGCTGGCCGAGGTGCGCACGCTGCTTGCAAAGACCAACATCGTCAATATCCCGTTCAGTGAGCAGCTGCCCCTCGCGCAGCTGCACTGGCTCATTGCCGACAAAACGGGGAGCATCGTGGTGGAGTCCACCGCCGACGGCCTGCACATCTACGATAACCCCGTCGGTGTACTGACGAACAATCCGCCGTTCCCGCAGCAGCTTTTCGCACTGAACAACTACCGCGCACTCTCGCCGCGCACGCCTGCGGTTGCGTTTGCGGACGGCCTTGACCTGCCCGTCTACAGCCGCGGCCTCGGCGCACTGGGCCTGCCGGGCGATCTGTCCAGCCAGTCCCGCTTTGTGCGTGCGGCCTTTGTGCGGATGAACGCGAAATCCGGCAGCAGCGAGGCCGAGAGCGTCGGGCAGTTCTTCCACATCCTGCACGCTGTCGAGCAGCAGCGCGGCTGCTGTGAGCTGGACGGCGGCAAGTACGAGATCACGCTCTACACAAGCTGCTGCAACGCTGACAGAGGCATTTACTACTACACGACCTACGGCAACCACCAGATCACTGCCGTCGATATGCACCGGGAAAACCTTGACGGGGACAGGCTGGTCCGCTATCCGCTGGTGCAGGGCGAACAAATTGCGCTGCAAAACTGATTTTACACCCAAAACGTGAAAAAAGCGCTTGCAACGTGCGGCAAACTATGCTATACTGTACGGTGCATGAGACTTTTCACGTCACGACGGCGTGGATAGAAATAGAAGGAGTGCTAATCTAATGAACTGGTATGAGATCGTTCTCGGCGTCGTCCTCATCGCCGTGTCCGTGTTGATCGTTGTTTTCACCCTCGCGCAGGAGCAGAAGGGCCAGGGCCTGTCCGGCGCGATCATGGGCGAAAGCTCCGCCACGATGGCAGCAGGCCGTGAGCGCGGCGTGGACGCCAAGCTGGCCAAGCTGACCAAGATCTGCGGCGTCGTTTTCTTTGTCGTCACGCTGGTCGTCTGCGTTTTGAGCGCGCGCCTGTGATTTTGGCAGGGTAACAAAGATGAAAAGGGTCCGCCAAGCGCTTTGGCTTTGTAAGCAGCGCCCCGGCGGGCCGTTTTTTGTGGATGTATATAAGGGTAGGGCACCGTCGGATGGCGGTGCGACGTAAATTAAAGGAGCAACTATGACACCGTTACAGAAATCTATTTTAAACGCAGTCAAGCGCCGTCCCATGACGCTGCGCGAACTGCAGAACAACCTGCAGGTGGACAACTCCCGCCTGCGCACCACCGTTTCCGCTATGGTCGCCACCGGCGAGCTGTCGATGCGCAACGGCACCTATGTGCCCGGCTTTGCGACCTATGAGAATGCTGCAGCCCCCAACACGATTCCCTGCACGCTCGTCAAGCTGGCCGCGCGCTTCGGCTTTGCCAGCCGCGACGACGGCGAGGGCGACATCTTCATCCCGGGCCGCGCGCTGCACGGCGCAATGCCCAACGATAAGATCAACGTCAAGCTGTTCGACCACCCGCGCGTGGAGGGCTCCTCCGAGGCGAGGTCGTCGAGGTCACGGTCCCGAACAACCGCTTTGCGGGCACGGTCTGCCTGTCCGAGGATGGCCGCATGGCCGTGGAGCCGGACGGCTGCCGCGACGTGAAGTTCCTGCTGGCAAAGCAGGGGAGCGAGGGCGTGCACCTGGGCGACAAGGTCGGCTTCCTCATCACCCACCGCGGCAACCGCCACAGCGACCACCGCGCCGCCGTTGTCGAGAAATTCGGTTCCTCCGACTATGCGTCCGAGTGCGCCAAGGCCATCCTGTATGGCCGCAGCGTCCGCCAGGAGTTCCCGCCGGAGGTGCTGGAGGAGGCCCACGCCTACGACAATGCCACGATTGACCCCGCCGAGGTCGCGAAGCGCCTGGACCTGCGCGGCATTCCCATCTTCACGATTGACTCCGCCGAGACGAAGGACATCGACGACGCCATCAGCTTGCAGAAGCTGGACGACGGCTACGAGCTGGGCGTTCACATTGCCGACGTCAGCCACTATGTCCGCCCCGGCTCCGCGCTGAATGAGGAAGCGTTCGAGCGCGCGACGAGCATTTACTACGCCGACAAGGTCATCCCGATGCTGCCGACCCAGCTGTCCAACGGCATCTGCTCGCTGAACGAGGGCGAGGACCGCTTGGCGTTCTCCTGTCTGATGCGACTGGACGAGAACGGCGAGATCCGCAGCTACAAGTTCGTCAAGAGCGTCATCTGCAGCCGCGTCAAGGGCGTGTACAAGGAGATCAACGCCCTGCTGGAGCCCGAGGAGGGTGTTGACCTGACCGACCTCAAGACGAAATATGAGGCTGTGCTTGACCAGCTGCCCACGATGGACGAGCTGTACCGCAAGCGCCTGGTCCTGCGCAAGGCCCGCGGCGCCATGGATATTGAGTCCAACGAGGCTAAGCTCGTCATGGACGAGAACGGACGCTGCATCGACATTGTCAAGCGTGACCGCGGCACGTCCGAGTGCATGATCGAGGAGTTCATGCTGCTGGCGAACCAGTGCGCCGCCAACGCGGGCCGCACGAACAAGGCCCCGTTCGTCTACCGCGTGCACGAGGCCCCCGACGCCGAGAAGATGGAGAAGCTGTCCGCCACGCTGTTGGCCTGCGGCCTGAACGCCAAGTTCAAGAACCCCATCCCGACGCAGCTCGAGCTGGCGGCCCTGCTGGACGAGACCCGCGGCCAGCCCATCCAGATCCCCGTCCACACCGGCATTCTGCGCAGCATGCAGAAGGCCCGCTACGCCCCGCAGCCCCTGGGCCACTACGGTCTGGTGCTGGCGGACTACGCCCACTTTACCAGCCCCATCCGCCGCTACCCTGATTTGGCGATTCATCGTATTTTGACCGAGATGCTGAACGGCGTCTCCGCCAGCCAGCTGCAGCGCGACTTCAACGAGTTTGCCCAGCAGGCCAGCGAGAAGTCCAGCAAGCAGGAGGTCGCCGCCGTGCGCATTGAGCGCGATGTAGAGGACCTGTACAAGGCCGAGTACATGCACAACCATCTCGGTGAGGTCTACACCGGCACGGTGGCCGGCATCACGCCGCGCGGCGTCTTTGTTGAGCTGGACAACACGGTGGAGGGCTTTGTCCCCGCCGCGCAGCTCTGCAAGGGTGAACCGCAGGTCATCGACGGCGTCAGCATGCTGGACCCGCTGACCGGCAAGAGCTGGATGCTGGGTTCTTCCATGAAAATCCGGGTCGCCGCCGCCGATGTGGCGCTGGGCCGTATTGATTTTGAGTATATGGTGGAGTAATTTCCCACACCATACAATAGAAAACTCCCTGTCCGCACCGGGCAGGGAGTTTTTTGCGTCTTATATCACCTTATGCTCCATCCATTTCCCGCGGGCAAACCGCACAAGGAAACACAGGCTGCGGCAGATCCAGTCGATGAACATACCGAACCAGACGCCGGTCAGTCCTAAGTGGAACTGCAGAACGAAGATATAGCTCAGAATCACGCGGAACAGCCACATGCTGACGATGCTGACCGACATCGTAAACTTGGCGTCGCCGCCCGCGCGCAGGGCGTTGGGCAGGGTAAAGCTCGTCGCCCAGAAGAAGATGCTGAACAGGTTGAACCAGTGGACACGTGGGTACACATGGCGGACGCCTCCGCCGAGAGGTTGAACCAGGTCACGACCTCGGGCATCAGGAAGAACAGCGCCGCGTTCGTGACGGTCAGCCCCGTGATGGCGATGCCCAGCAGCGTGACGGAATAGCGCTGCGCCTGCTTTTTCTCGCCTGCGCCAAGGCACTGCCCGATGACCGGATCATGGCAAGGCTCATCGTGTTGCCGGGGATGTTCGCCAGCGTCGAGACCGAGTTTGCCACGGCATTGGCCGCGATGGCCGAGGTGCCTAAGGTAGACGTCAGGCTGCTGACACACAGCTTGCCGATCTGGAACATGCCGTTTTCCAGACCCGACGGGATGCCAATGGACAAAATCTGCATGATGGGCCTGCGCCGGGGCCGCAGGTCAGCGAAACGCTGCACGCGCAGGGGATTGTGCAGGTCCTGGTTCTGCCACAGGATGAACACCGCGGCGAACACACGCCCGATCAGCGTGGCCAGCGCCGCGCCGATAACGCCCATGCCGAAACCGTAGATCAGCAGCGCGTTGCCCGCAATGTTGATGACGTTCATGACAAGGCTGGCCAGCATACTGATGCGGCTGTTGCCCTGCGCACGGAACAGCGCCGCGCCGCCGTTGTACAGGCCGATGAAGGGGTAGGACACCGCACTGATAAGGAAGTACTGCTGCGCAAACCGCATGACATCCTCATCAATGCTGCCGAAGACCATCCGAAGGATCAGGCGGGAGAGCAGCAAACAGACAACACCCACCGCAACCGTAGAGATGCCCAGCACGCTGTACAGCTGGGCGGCGCTGCGGCTGGCGTTTTCCTCATCCCGGCGGCCCAGATACTGGCTGGCAATGACCGCACCGCCGGTAGCCAGCGCGGACAAAATCTGAATAATCAAAATATTCAGGCTGTCCACGAGCGATACGCTGGAGACAGCGGCTTCACCCACACCGGCGACCATCAGCGTGTCGGCCATGCCCATCGTGACGCTTAATGTCTGCTCCAGCAGCAGGGGCCAGATCAGGGTGAACAACGCCCGCCTGGTAAACAGGGGACCTTGTGATTTTGCAGTGGCTGTCATGGTAAGCTCCCATCCTCTTTTACTTGGATTTTACCATTAGTATACAGCAAAATCTATGCGAAATCAAGGGTTTGACACATGTACAAAAAATGCCTGCGAACGCTGTAGCTGCGCCCTGTACAGCAAAAATCCGCAAAAATCAAATCGCAAGGATTTTGCCCACTTTTTCGGCGGCAAAAAGCCCCGGCCACAAAAGCTAGTGGCCGGGGCAGATCATACGGCGGCTTGCAGGGGCCGCAGAGGGGCGGTGGTTAGAAGTCGACCTCGGTGTCGTAGTAGCAGCACTTCAGCAGCTTTTCCATCTCCTCCTGGGTCGGCTGGCGCGGGTTGGAGCCGGTGCAGGCATCGGCAATCGCGTTCTTTGCGATCTCGGGCAGTCTCTCGAGGAATACGTTCTCGGGGACAAAGCCTGCTCGGCGGGGTAGGAGTCGGGGCCGTAGTGGCCGATGCAGTGCGGGATGTTCAAATCGTCGTTCATGCCGCGCAGATACTGGATGAGCAGCGTGACCTTCTCGTCGTCGTTCCCGCCGCCCAGGTGCATCTTGTCGCAATGACGCCGTAGCGTGCCTTGGCGGTGGGGTCCTTCGCATTGTAGGCGATGACCTTGGGCAGGTACATGGCGTTGCTGCGCCGTGGATGATGTGTGCGCCGTAATCGGCAAACGCCGCGCCGGTCTTGTGGCCATGCTGTGTACGATGCCGAGCAGCGCATTCGAGAACGCCATACCGGCCAGGCACTGGCATTGTGCATCGCGTCGCGCTTATCCATATCGCCGTTGTAGCTGCCGAC